>Ga0315913_1003433_pt1 | contig 19043 bp, 20 predicted proteins | sample MpolsnodulesMG_FD_207736 | JGI IMG/M metagenome (GOLD analysis project Ga0315913, IMG submission 207736) | Medicago polymorpha root nodule microbial communities from Los Angeles, California, United States - small nodules | ecosystem: Host-associated > Plants > Roots > Nodule | place: USA... | reverse complement strand
CCCACTTATTTAAAGCTTATTTTCTACACCTCCGATTCTTAATTTATCATGTTTGGATTCCTCTCTTTGTTTTATCTAATTTCTCAAACTACTTTCCACTCAACAACTACTCATTATTTTAAAAAAATAGCACCAATAATAATATTTATTAATTTCACCTACTAACATATTTTAATAAATTAAAATATAAAATGGGGTGTTATAGGTACCACATGCATACTGCATAATCAATTTGTTGTTGTGTCATTGCATTGTCGCGTAGTCGTCGAGTTGTTGAGTTGTTGTCGTTGTTTTAACGTCAAGAAGAAATAATTGAAGAATTATGTGAAGCATTATTGTTGTTTAGTTGTTGTTGTTTATGTTGTTAAATTCCGTTACCGAATTATATGCTTATTATTATTGAATGTGAATCTCACCCCTTCTGTTTGAATGTTGCCTCTACGTGGGTAACGTGCAGATAACCAGGATTAGCTGCTGATGTGAGTTGACTCTCTCATGCGTCGTCTTAGGGTCGGTCTGATACGTAACGGGATGGGGATATTTGCTTTGTTTTCCATTGTTACGTATTATTTATGAACTATGTTGTCGAACTATTTGAACTAGGATTTTCATTAAAGTTGTTTCTGTTGAGGCTGTAGTGCCAAAGTTGTCGAATGAAGAATTAATTTTCCGCTGCGATGTAATTGAATTTTGATAAAGTTGTTTTAATAAATAGTAACTTTATTCTATTTATACTTCAATGTAGTGTGGCATTCCATTTTACGTTGAATACTTTGATTTATATGTATTATTTACATTGTTGGGAAAACGGGATGTTACACCAGGGTGACCCAAGAAATATTGCCTTAGCGAGAGCTACCTTTTCAATCTTCTGGTATCTCGTCTCTGGTCCTTGCAAGGCTTTGCTGGTGAAGTATGTTGGTTTTTGTCCTTTCGGCGTTTCCCTGATTAGAACGGCGCTGACCACATCAGAAGAAACATAAAGGTAGAGGTTGTTTGCCTGTGATTTTGGTAAACGGGGGCTAGATCTGATTATTGCAAGTGAGATCGAACTAGAAATCTCAAGACCGTTGTGCAAAGATTTTTATCAGAAAAGAATTTGAAAAAAGGCCACGAAATTTACTCGGGTTACTTAGAGAGGATGACAGGTTTGATATAAAAAGGCATTGTGTCTCGACAGGTTTGAGAATGTGATTAAAAGCTTAAAATAAAGCAAGATAAAAGTAAGTTTACACACGTAAACTCAAGGAAAAGGTAAAATGCAATGCATTAAAATAAAAGGGGTGGTCTACAAATCAGTTTACATATATTCTGTATAACTTGTTTTCCTAGACGACGGTAGTTTGAGTGTTGTAGAATTCTATATATGATTTGCGACCCGCTTTCCGGCTTGGAAACTACTATTTATACTAAAAAACTAGATGGTGAACCACTAACTCCATGATCAGCACTTCTTCCATCTTTGACAACCACTTGTCCCACGTTTTCCAGTAAAAGGAAACCGCTTCCTTGCTAGAAATTGTGCTTCCCTCCCTTTTGCTTGACTTCGACGCGAAACTAACCTTTCAACCTTGCTTTGTCGAGATCCTGGTTATACGCCTTAGGCTTCGAGCTTCGTCGAAGCTTCTTCAATTCGTATACGAGAGCTCTTCGATTCCTGCAAAGTTAAAGTCCAAACAAATGTCGACCATATTAAATGAGCCTGTCAAATTTAAAGGGTAACAAATTCCCCCCAAAAAATGCCATTTTGGACGACACAACTCTCGCGAGGATAACATTGGCATTTTTTGAAAGTATTTCACTTGTTCCGACAATGTTTTCTTTCTTAATGGTTGATACCGTTCTATTGTCTTAGTGGGTCCTTTTTTGCAGTTGAAGAGTTAGTGGGACACCTTGGCGACATGCATACCACTTGTCAGTCATTGATCAAATCCACCAAGCCACGCATGTGGCAATCTTTAAATGGGTCCATTGAGATTAATGGCATATTTTAATCTTCACTTTACTCCTCTTTCTTCTAATCATGGCACTTCTTCCATTGAGATTCCCATTTTCGAATCTCTAGAAGCCATTGCACCTGTCTTCACATCCTTCAAATAGTCCATTGAGGTCTTATCAACCAAAGGTTTGAGGAACTCTCTTTTTCCATCTTCACCTGTGACCTTTGTTTGAGGGATCATATGGACAATTTACCAGATCACTTTCTGCTTCCTATTGCCATTAGGGTCGCTAAATCTAGTATTAGAAACCTTTTCAGATTTAGGGCCATCTCACTTCACCATTGGAAGCTTCTTGTGCAACCCGAGGTCCTTAGGGCTTTACAAAGGAGCTATTTGTTCTACCTCTTTGATCCTAAGCCCTGCACAGAAAAAACCGCTTCCTTGCTTGAAAGCATGCTTCCCGCTCTTTTACTTGACTTTGACGCGGAACTAACCTTTCAGCCTTGCTTTGTCGAGATCCTGGTTATACGCCTTAGGCTTCGAGCTTCGTCGAAGCTTCTTCAATTCGTATACGTGCGTAAACTTTATTAAATGAGCCTGTAAAATTTACATGCTAACAAAGGTATAATACTTCACCTTGGTCAGGCCGCGAGAGAACCAGAGGTTGGGAGAGGGTGCCTTTGAAGTTTTTTAACGCGGCTTCACATTCCTCAGTCCACTCGATTTTCGTCTTTTTCCTCAAGAGCTTGAAGAAAGGGAGAGCATGTTGAGCGGACTTGGCGACGAATCGGGAGAGAGCGGTTAACATTCCATTAAGCGTTTGGATGCATTTCTTAAAGTGGGGTGTAGGGAGTTCCGTAAGTGCTCGACATTTATCTGGATTCACCTCAATTCCTCTTTCTGTTAGGTAGAAACTGAGGAACTTACCCGCCTGGACTTCGAAAGTGCATTTTTTTGGGTTGAGTTGCATGTTGTATTTCCGGGTTTGCTTGGACACCCTTTTGAGATGAGCGGAATGATCAACCTCTTGCTGTTATTTGACGATCATGTCGTCCATGTTGACCTCAAGAATGTCCCTCGAGAGTTTCTTGTCATAGACTTTGTTCATCATCCGTTGATAAGTAGCCCCCGCATTTTGTAGACCAAAGGGCATTACGTTGTAGTAATAGTTCCCTGCTTCGGTCATGAAGGCTGTTTCCTTTTTATCTTCCTCGGCCATGGGTATTTGGTTGTACCCAGAATAGGCGTCCATGAGAGATAAGAGTTTATAGCAGGAGGAATTATCCACGAGTTTATCTATGTTAGGAAGAGGATATGTGTCTTTAGGGCAAGCTCTATTAAGATCGGTATAATCAACACACATACGCCATTTTCCATTAGATTTCTTGACTAGTACAACATTTGAGAGCCATGTAGTATATTTGGCCTCATAAATAAAGTTTGTCTCTAAGAGGTCTTTTACAGCTTTTTCTACAGCCTCTGATTTTTCAGGAAAATGTTTTCTACGTCGCTGGGCTACAACGCTAACATTATGATCGACTGTCAGCTGATGACAGCTGACGCTAGGGTTGATTTTGGGCATGTCGGTTGTGCTCCATGCGAATAGATCATCTTTCTCCCTTAAGAAGGCGACAAGATGTGCTCTAACAAGTTCAGGAAGATCCTTGCCGATCTTGAAGTTCTTCGAGGGGTCGTCTCTAAAAGGGACTAGCTCAAATTCTCTATCAAGAATAGGTCTAAGAAGTTTCGCGTTGAGAGGATCCTTCTTTTCCCTTTTCTGCTCCCTGAGGTCTTCCTTGGTGAACCTGGGGTCAAGTTCGACCAAGTTTGCATCCAGAGAGCCCACAATAGTTTTTCCTTTGTCATCAGCAGATTTGCTGGATTGGGAAACCGAGTTCTGGGTTTTATTGGCCTGAAGGAAACATCTTCGAGAAGCTTTGATGTCTCCGTTCAGGGAGACGATGATGCCATCCTTTGGACATGCAGCGCCCAGCTGGGCAAGTCCGGTTCTCCCTATAATGCAGTTATATAGAGACGGGCAGTCGATCACCAGGAATGAGATTTTTATTGTCTTTTTGGCCTCTTTTTCGCCGAAGGTGACAAGTAGCTCTACGTAGCGCCAAGGTTGAGTGAGGGAACCGTTGAAACCGTAGAGTTCGTTTCCAATATATGGAGAAAGGTTTTTCTCTGTCAGTTGGAGAGTTTTGAACAGCCCGGTGTACATGATGTCGCACGAGGCCCCTATGTCTATCAGGATGCTGCGGACGTCGGTGTTGGCCATTGATGCTCGAACGAGCAAAGGAATGGCTGAATTTGAAGCCCCACCAGGTAGTTCAGAGTCGTAGAACGCCAACGGTGGTCTTCCTCTTAAGTTGGATTTGGAGGGGACCAACAGGTTGACACTCATAAGCTCTTCAGACTTTCTTTTCATGCTTCCCATGGAGATGTTCATCATTCCTCCCGTGATGACGGTGGGAAACTGCTCCCATGTGCATGAGTAGGGGACGACTTCCACGTTGTCAGGGAAATCGGCCAAATGTTCCACTGACACGGCGACTACCTTGTCCGCTTCGCTGCCATCGGCGATGAGCTCGATGTTCTTTTTCTCAAACTCTGGGTTCTTAACGAACTGCTTGAGCCGCCCTCATTGGATGAGGAGTTCAATAACATCCTTCATATGGATGCAGTCATCAGTAACGTGCCCGTGGCACTTGTGGAATCGACAATATTTGGTTTTGTCGACCCCCTTCTTCTCCTGTGAAGGAGCCTTTGGCGGCTTGCCGCCAGCTTCCTTCAGATAGGCTACAACGATCTCAACGAAGATCTTCTCCCTGGACATGGCCAAGGGTGTGTACTCGGTGAAGCGACCAGTAGGTCCCTTGCTTTCACGAGCTGCTTTGCCTTCCTTCTTTTTCTCATGGAAGGACTTTTTGGAGGATTCAGGAGCAGGCTCCTCCTTTCTGGATTTGTTAAGGTTGTCTGTGTACAGCTCTTCTTCGTATCTTATGTAGATTTTTGCGATTGCTCGGAACTCGTTGAGAGTCCTTGGGCAATCTAGGCGGACGGCTTTCTTGATGTTTGCGCCTTCGCGCAGACCTTTGGCGATGAGGTACCGTTTCATCGGCACCTCGTACTTGCACTGCTTCTTTATTGAACCTTTCGATGTAATCTCAAAGAGGTTCACTCTTTCCTTGGACGATAGCTTCAAGGGACGCCATCGTCTTTGGTTGTGTCCTTAAAGCTGTAAAGTGGGTGGTGAACTTATCACAGAGGTCACTCCATGAGTCAATGGAGTTTCTCTGCAAGTTCTTGAACCACGTGACGGCTCCTCGTCTCAGTGTGGTGACGAAGAGTTTGCATTTTACGGTGCCTTGAACCGATCGGTAGGTGAGAACCGCCTTGATGTTCTCCATATGCTCGTCTAGAACCGTTGTTCCGTCGTACGAATCCATCTGAGGAGGCTTCTCTAGTTCGCGGGGGATAGGAGCTTCTCGGATGCACCTTGTGAATGGGCCATAAGCATTGCGGTCATTCCGGGCATCGCGGTTGTCCTCGGAACTAGAAGGAGACCAAGAGCGTCTGTTGCGTCTTGGTGGGGATCTCCTTGGAGGAGACCGTCTGGAAGATCTCCTTCTGGTTGACCTCCTGGTGTGGCTTGGAGATCTGACGCTAATTGAGTGACGAGGGGATCTGGAACGCGAGTGGCGAGGGCTCCTTCTTCTCATGCTACATGTTGGTGAAGGAGTTCGTTTGGTTTGGACTAGCTGGCGTGCTTGCTCCAGATCCATCAGGCGTCGATTCTATTCCTCGATTAACGACGTTTGTCGTTGAACCTACAGATCAGGTTGCTGACTAGGGCACCTGTTGGCGTGGTGTTCTCGGCCGTCTCTATCGGTCGTAGGGGACCTTGAAGAGGCCTATATTTGAGAGGGATATCCTGATGAGGGATTATCTGTATGGCATCCTCTCGAGGTGTACCCATAGGCAATCATAGTAGTTTTTTTGGAAAGTTTAGTTTTTAGTAGTTTTAAAAACGGGAGAGCTTAGATTTTTTTCGACCGGTCCAGAACAGAAAACCTAACCTATTAGTAGCTAAATCTGCCAAAATTTATGTAGGAGCATCATTCCACCAAGTAAAATTGATAACATATAATCCAAGGTTGGCTATCTTATTAGCACAATGATTACCTTCCCTAAAGATGTGAGTGATCATTAAATTCATATTACCAATCATAAGCAAGCAATTATCCCATTTGTTCTTTAATTGCCAAGGGACAATGTGAGGAGACTTTATAACTAATGTAGCAAGCATAGAATTAGTTTGAATCCATAAATTACTTCAATTCCTCTGATAGGCAAACTCAATAACCAAAATTACACCAAGGAGCTCATCATAAACATAAGGCTTAACTGTACTTTTGGTCCCCTAACTTTTTAAATGTTGCAATTTTGGCCCCCTATTAAAAAAAAGGCTTAAATATTGCACTCGTCCCTGCAAATATGGCCCCTAAGTTTTAGCCCCTTTGCAATTATCGTTCTTTTGTCCAAGTTTGACTCGGTCAATGCTTGTGTGGCATGCCACCTCAGTAATTATTGATTTTTGAAAAAGAAAATTGCCAAATAATCAATAATAAAATAAAATAATTGAAAATATATTTTTTTTAAAAAAACCTAGATTTTTTTTTTAAACTCATCCTCTTCTTCATATCTTCATCTTAATTATCATCATTCTTCATACATTCATCATCAAAAAATCCAGAATTTTCTTTTTAAATCATCTAACCATCACAACAACAAGAACAAAAAACCCTAATTCATTATCCTTCTACTATCCCAATCTGAACTCCTCTCAACCGAGGACTCAACAATCGTGCAAAACATAAATGATAAAATAGAACAGGAACTGTGGAGCTGAACTCCTTTATACTCCCTAATTCTTCTTGTTCTTGATTTCTTTTTTAGTAATGAACCATAAAATAGAAAACATGAATGATGAAAGATGTGGAGCTGAACGGATAAACGGGAAGCTGAAGAAGACGAAGGATGGAGCCGGAGCAGAAAACATGAATGACGAACGATGTAAGACCACCTTGACCCATCCTTCTCCACGTTTTCAATTCAAAGTTTCCACATTGATATATTATTGAGTTAGAGAAAGAGAAAAAAAATTAGTCAAAAGGAAAAGAAGGGATGGACATAGTCACATAGGTAGGTGAATGTGTCAGTAATGAATGAGCAATTATTCAGACTAATTTGGCTGAGGCATGGCATCAATCAGATTCTTGTACTCCTCCAATACTCCATTATCCCCAAAGTTCTTGATATAAGTTTTCGTCCCCTAATTTTCACGAAGTTGCGATTTTTGCATCATAAGAAAAAAACTACAAAACCGCCCCCTAAGTTTTGCAATTGTAGCAGTTTTAACTCCCCAAGATCAATTTTTGGTAAAAAAAAAATAACATGTGGCACCTCACTTAGGTTGTCACGTCAACGTAGACCGAGTCAAAATTGGCCTTGGAGGCCAAAACTGCCACAAATGCAAAACTTAGGGGGCGGTTTTGTAGATTGTTTTTTAGGGGGTCAAAATCATAACTTTGGAAAAGTTAGGTGGCTAAAACTGCTATTAAACCTATTTTTTACACTGATATACCTTTTTGTTGCAAGTAAATTATTGTGGTAAAAATATTGTCTCGTGTAGCTTATTGTAGAAGATTGATAATAGTAAATCAATGTGGTTTGATGAGGTAGAAACTATGATTGGACATGATTTAAAGAAAAAAAATCTGGATTTTTTTACGATGAATGTATGAAGAATGATGATGATGAAGATAAAGATATGAAAAAGAGGATGAGTTTAAAAAAAAAATTGGGTTTTTTTAAAAAAATATTATTTTTCAATTATTTTATTTCATTATTGATTATTTGGCATTTTTTTTTTTACATCAATAATCACACATGTGGCATGCCACACAAGCCTTGATCGAGTCAAAATTGGACAAAAGGACGATAATTGCAAAGGGGCTAAAACTTGGGCGGCGTTTACAGTAGGAGATGTGAATAGGTCTCCTACCGTAGGAGACTGTATAAAAGACATTTTTTTTTTTTGGTTACTAAAATAACATGTGTTTGCATGTTGTTATATTTAAGTTATTCATTTAACTGAAGGGCAATGTTGGGATTTCTTTTTAAATAAAAAATTATTTTTCCACCTAGATCTGTCTGGATTTGCAGCTTCCTTGAACACCATTACAGCTTTGAAGAACACCGCACATTCTCTATTATTTGCAAATCCGTTTGCTCTTCCTTGCCTTCAATGAACTGATAACGTTGGTCATGTCTCTAGCTTCTTGAACTCATGGTGGATTTGCATTTGGACGTTAAGCTAGCTGAAAAACCTTACTGTGTATCAGATTTGAAGATTTGGTAGTGTAGGAGGTCATGATTCTTTGGTAGATCAATTTCCTCATGTACTTGTTGATTTAATTATGTGTTCACTTTAATCTATGAAAGTTAAATTTCTCTTTTAATTTTGTGAATTATTGAAACATTAGCAATCCTTATATAACACAACAACACCAACACCGCAAAATGCAGAACCCAGAAATAACATATGGTGATTTAGTGTTTTTTTACAATAAATCAGCTGCAAATTAGTGTTGATTCGATGAATAAAAACATGAAATTTCATTTATCTGTTTTTATTTTGTGATAATTTCCAAGATCATGAGCTTGTATGAGCTTGCTGAGAATTTTTCCAATTTTACCAACAATGCCAAAAACACCATTTTCTAAAATAAATATAGATGTTTAAATAATACAATCCTAGTGGGCCATTTAACATGTGAATCTAAGCCATTCAAAAGCTTTCAACTACATCTAATGGGTGACATCCATTTTGCAAACAAAACAAAAAAAAAGTTCAAGTCTCCTACGGGAGGAGACCTAGAGAGGTCTCCCACCGTAGCCTTTGCCTAAAACTTGGGGGATTAAATTTGTCATTTTTTTAATAGGGGGTCAAAATCGCAACATTTAAAAAGTTAGGGGGTCAAAAGTATAGTTAAGCCTAAACATAATTAGCAATCCCAAAGTTAAATGCAAAACATCCAAGATTGTCCCCTTTATCATTCCTAAAAACCCCCCACGGGCTGCAAGATCAGAGCATGGGCGAAGCCACCACCCGGCGACCCCGGGCACTCGCCCGGGCTCAATCAATACTTTCTTTATATTTGACCCAACTCAATAGCCTATTAACCCACTTAAAAAAATTGGAAAACTCAATTATTTAATCTAGCAAATAAAAGATCTTAATATTGTGTTTTCCATAGAATTAAAGTCGTTAAAGCTCGGTTGACCACATAGAAATATAGTGGTTGGGATAATTTATTTTTTGATGTCCAAAAATTTTGTGTTGCCTATGGATGAAGAAATTTTTGGACGAAAAATTTTGTGTTGCCTATGTCCAAAAAAATTTGGTATCCCGGTGCCACTATTGATGAAGAAATACCGGTTCGGGGTCGTTCAAGACTAGAAGGGAGGACTGTTACTAATCTTCACCATTACCGTTCATAGATTTTTTATGTTGCTATTGACAAAATATGTGTGGAGATGAATCATTGCTTTAGTGAAGGAAGTAACATTGTGCTTGATTGCTTCTCATGTCTTGACCCCAAGAACTCTCTCTCCATGTTTGATGTTGATAAGCTTGCTCGTCTTGCTGATATTTATCATGCAGACTTTTCCGATGATGATCGTGGAACAATAAGGGAGCAACATGACACTTATGTACTTCAAGTGAAAAAACATGCTTCCTTTTCTTCTTGTGAATATTTTCAAAGTTTGGCTATATATGAAGATGGTTCAAACTGAGAAACATTTGGTATTTCCAGTAGTCTACAAACTCATTGAGTTGGCTTTCATATTGCCGGTGTCGACAACTTCCGATGAAAGAGCTTTTACAACAATGAAGGTTATCAAGTCTAAATTGCACAACAAGATCAACGATGTGTGGTTAATTGACTTGATGATATGTTACACTGAGCGAGAGATATTCACGTCACTTAATGATGTTGATATTATTCGAACATTCACCGCAATTTATTTAGCACACTATTGACAAGTTATATTTCATCTCTCTTATTTCAAATTGTACTTTTGTTGAAAAAATGACGAACATCTTTTATTTCGATTTATGACTATTTATATATATTATGTCTCATGTGAATTTGCGATGAATTTTTTGCCAACGCTCTATAAAATTCCTGGCTCCGTCACTGGACCAGAGGATCCTAATGAATCACCATCTGTATTGCATTTAGTTGGGCTTGGTGTATAATTAGGATAATTTCATAGCATTTTATTGTATATTTATATGAATCGAGCTCTTCTCCCAACACATTTCGCTCCCACCCAGCCAAACTGACCAAAATACCCATGTGTTAGTTAACTAACGCAAGTGTAAAATGATGCGTTAGTTAACTAACGCAACGTCAGTTAAGGAACAGATGTGTAAAACACTGCGTGAGTTAACTTACGCAGCAATTAACACATGCGTGAGTTAACTCACGCCCAGTTTGTGCAACATAGCAGAACTGGTAGAAACATCTATTTTCCATAATATTTTCATTCCTTCATTATTCATACATTCATTTGATTAATTGCATACATTTTTCATCATTCATTCAAGCATTCATTCAATCAAGCATTAACTCATAATTATATTATGAAAAATAACAGAATAAAACAACAAATAATGTCATAAAAACGCCAAAAAGCGCAAATGTAATAGGATTACAACCAAATCCAACAAAATGTCATAAAAAAAACTACACAAAAGTAATAATGGTCCATCCCGTGGACTCTACTCCTCCTCCACGGAGCCGACATCTGCTCCATCATGCTCCACTCAGACTGTATGCCCCGCATCAAGCGAATAACCTCCTCTGGATTATGAAACACAGCAGGATGCCCCATTGCACCGTCCACTCTGGATATGATGTTGTTGATTATTTGGTATGGGTCGGGAGGATGTTTGGCCCACTGCTGCTCCACAAGAACCTCCTCGTAAGGAGGGATAGGACGAGGAGGGGCATCAACTGTGTAGTCAGGAATGGCCGCAGGGGTTTCACAATAGGATGTGATACTCTAATGAACCATCTCATGTAACCCCTAGAATGAGCCCACGACTCTTTATCTGAAACCGGACCACCCCTGTCTTGCTGGCTGAGGACATGTAAAGCAAACTCCAAGAAGGCCATAACCACGTCATCTACCGCGAGACGCCCAATGTCTGAAGGAGGCTTGGGAATAGTCTTAACATACCCATACTGCCTAAGAACCCGCTCTGGCAAGTGACGGACCCTCCTGTCTTTGCCGGCCATGATCCATCCGGAGCACCAGCATATGTCTTGAAAGGGCGTGATGTGTCGTTGTCTCTCGTACGGCCTCCAGATGACATGAGAATGGTCCAACGAATCAATGGCATCTTTGTAGTGTCCAGGATCAGTAAGGCCCCTGGTAGGTTTCCATTGAGTCACAAGCGGGGCAATAACAGGGTCGTAGTCATCATTACTGATCCTCAGAAGGAGGTTCCTGAAGTGCGCAAAAACCCATCCCTGCAAACACAAAGGAACAAATTTATATCAGCACAAATATTATAAAAACAACTATACATTTACGATCTAATAAGTAAAAAAGAAGGAAAACAATTATTACCACAAGAAAGCTCATGTAACCACCACACGAGGCCACAGATGAGTCGGAGGTAAGAGATAGCTGCTCATAAAGGAAACCAAGTCCCATCGCCCCTCATGCCCAGTTGTCCAACTCGTCCATATCTTGCAGCGCAAGCAGCCATATCAGATTAATGTTTATGCTATTCTTGCCGGCAAAAAGGGTTCAGCCCAGCAAAAGCAACAGAAACTCCTTAATGCAGGTCAGCCTAACTTTACCCTGCTCCTCATACACCTCATTTGTGTCAGGCTTAAGCAGCTGATTACACCTATTCAAGAGCTCCTCGTACCGCCTCTTCAGTTTACCAAAACTGACATGAGCAGCACCTTGTCTTGCCACCTCCTTAGTAGCAGCTTCCTATGTAAAAAGTAGGTCCACTTGTATCATCTATATCCCCTTCTCACGGGTTAACTCTTCATCAGGAAGGAGCCTCCCAGTGATGGGGATGCGTAGGAGACATGTCACATCATCTAGTGTGATGGTCATCTCCCCAACAGGTAGATGGAAGCTGCTGGTCTCCTGCCATCTCTCTAACAAGGCACAAACGAACCCGTAAGTGATACTTTCGTACCCACTATTCAGAGGGGGGTAAGACTGAAAGCATTGACTTCGTCCCAAAACTAGTTATTTTGTTCTCCCAGCTGAGGTAATGTCAAGGTTTTAAGGCTGAACTTCTTCCCGTGTGAGACACCTTTCACCCTATGCTGCTGGTACGCATCAAAATGATACTGGTGAGGTTGAGGCTCCTCATACACTTGATAATCCTGCTGATATTGTGTCGGGTCCACCGTTTGGGATGGACCAGTCTGTGACATTGATCCTCTCGCAGCATCAACTCGAGCAAGTCTCATGCCCCTCTTCTCCCTCGAGCAGCCAAAGGAGGGAGTACGGCTTGCTTCTCCCTCTGTGCACTACTAGTAGGGGCAGGCCTCCCTAACCTAAGTTTGTCACTCCTATCCTCAGGCGACTCAGGCTGAGGCACCCTCTAAGACGTATTCCTCCGAGGCATATATGCACAACATTTCAAAAAGCAAAAAATGCAAGCCATAAAAACTACCACACATTTCACTCTAAACAACATCTAAGATATTATTCCTAACTTAACTCATCACTAACAATCCTAAAAACTAACATGCAAGCCATATTTGTAAAAACCTAAAAATGATATATTTCTTCAAAAAATCTAAAATTTCAACCAAAAAAATGCAATGAAGTAGGATAATCATCACTTACTTGATATTATGGGAGAAAATTGGCTTTGAATGACGCAAGAATGGTGAAAATCGCACTTGGAGGAGAAATTTTCGTGTTTTGGAAAGTTTAGAAAATGAGGGGTTTGTGTTTTTGTGTTGCTGTTAAATGACTTAAGTCACGCAGAAATTACAAGGTGCGTTAGTTAAGTCACGCTGCATGGCTTAACTAATGCAAGGGCATTATTGTCTTATCAACTAGTCACAAGCAAAATGTGTTGGGGGAAGAGCAGGATTCTATTTACATGTATCATTGTATTGTTTGGACTGACACTCATTTATCTTTATCTATTGTTATGAATCCTTTACCATATAAGAAAAATAAACATTTAAAAATGAAACCGAAGATACACTAAAATAGTTACAATGCGGTTTGCGTTTCCTTCCTCTGGTTTCTCTTAAAACATTCAATTTGATTGTATTCGTATATGTCATTTATCCTACCTACAAAGAAAATAAATCCTATCCATTAAGCAAAAGTCTTATAGTGTCCATACAACTAACTTTTATCACAATATTCTCTAATATTAGGACCCGAAAACGGTCCCACAACAAGGATACTTTGCACTTTTGTACAATAGAATCTGGCAATCGTGTCCATATTGTTTTTCTAATTTCTAATACAAGAAATTACGACTATGATGGAGGTCTCTTTCTAACAATAGGCATGCCACAAACAAGTAGTCAACTATCATCACCAATAATTTAGGGTGAAACTTACTATCAACAATATACGTACATCATTTGGTTTGCTCCCAAAATTAATAAGGAAAAAAGAAGCAAAGTCAAGGCAATACCAAATCCGAAAAAGGAGATAGGAAATCTGAGACTATTTTTTTATGTTGGTTCAAAGTAGTTAGTTTCATATCAATTATTAAGAATAAAGTTAAATGTTGGATGAAATATGCCCAACTCAACTTTTTAGTGTTTGAGAGTTTAGGTGGGGAAAGGAGAGCATTAAAAAAGAAAATATGGGAAAATAGAAGGAATTCAGGGCATTGAGAGCGGAAGGTTTTGGAGAGTTTTTTTTATTCATGATAAAATAAACTCTTTTTATTTTGTAGAACTCAAAAAGGTGGAGGATTTTGAGAGACTTAGATAATTTTTTAAAATCGAACTTATTATTAATCATGAACATTCATTTATCATTATCTAGAAAAACAATTTCTCAAAAAGAAAAAAAAAGTGTAAAGATTTCTTTATATTTTCATCTTTCCTCCCCCAAAGCTTTCTCAACCATCTGCTTCAAACCCCTACACAGAGTCTTAATATTTTGAGTGGAGATGTCCTAAAATCTCTTGTGTTTTCATATTATTGACTTGGTGTTGCTTTCGACACTCCTCTGACACCCCCATCAAGGAGTATTTGAGCTTGGTTTGACTTGGTGGGGGAGTGTGAGTAACGTCCTAGCACATTGGATTCTTGTACCAAATTTTTTTCTTCTGACCGTATAGTCAGAACGCATGTTCCATTGGTTAGCGAGGATGCATGTATAGAATGTAAGAGACTCCTACTTGAGGGAGAAATTGTTAAATTCAAATGTGAGTAGTTAGTTTCAGATCTACTACGAATGAGTCAAATGTTAGATATATAAAACAAATGATGAATGATCCATATATACCATTTTTTTTAAAGGTTTTGTGTGGAGATTGATGTCAAGATCTCTTATGTTTCTATATCATTGATTCATTATTGCTTCCGACGTTTCCCTTGACTCTCCGAACTACTTTATGCCCCTAACAAGTTTTTTTTTTTTACCCACATTTGATCTTATTTTTTCCCACATTGTAGTGATGCAACATACTTTTTAGTTAACTCGGATAGCATACCTCTGCATGCGGTAAGACTTTTTTAGACAACCTTTTTTCCAACACATGTGATTAAATTTTCCTATAACTTGAGTGGAGATTAGAAACCTGATTTTCCACATCGTGAAGTCATAATTAATGGTTGTTGCTGAAATTGATTTCTAAGTTGGAGAATTGATTACGATATGTTTAGTTTGTATTGATTTTTTTTAACAAACAAAAATGGATTATATTAACACCAATTAAGAGTCCTTAATAGTATAGGGTGTGCTATAAAGAACCGCAAAAAATTTCAGTCATCACATAACCAAAGATGAAAGAAACAAAAGGACTTATCTGATGTTCATACAAGCAAAAGGGCTCGACCACCACATATAAGAGTTTAAACCAAGATTGACATTATAAGCTTTCAACCACCAAAATGAATGTAATTTGACTTTATCTAACATCGGGTGAATTATATTTTCCTTAGCCTTGAAAACTCTGTTGTTTCCCTTGTTCCACATAACCCAAATACAACATAACCAAATAAGCTGCAAGAAATAACGACGAGCTTGCAATCCTCCAGAAGAATGAATAAACTGAACAAGATGATTTTGTAGCACATCCGGATCAGCTGAAGATATTCCAATTCAGGATCTAACCATACACCACAAAGGGGCAAAAACGGTGCAAGAAAGGAACAAGTGATGAGTTGTTTCCAATCCACCGCATCCAAACACACAAAATTGAGAGAATTGCATTGATTTTATCTACATAATTGATTTTAAGAAGCTGGAAATTAGAACTTTTGATTATAAAATTGAATTTTACACTGATTTTTTTTCTTCAACTCAATGTTATATAAGTGTATTCAAATATTAATCGGTCAATCTTCAACCTCATTTTTAGTTAGATAATTTTACATAATCAATTCATTCAAATCAATTTTTCATCAGACACATATATTCTCTTTTTCATCAGTTACTTTGTTAACTTTCATTTACTATACATTTAAGTCAATTTCTAAATTAAAATAACGAGGTAAATAAGATAGCTAGGGATCTATCTATCTTATACCTTTATTAGTGGGGTAACATACATTAGTAAGTTAGAGCTTAAGAATAGGCCTTAAGATTATGTGACTCAATTGTTGGTAGTAATTAATTACGACAATAATTGGATTTTAACCTATATTAGGGTTTTCATTTTCTTAATGCATTATTGTCTTCAACTATTTGAAAAACACACACGTAGACCTAGCTAGTTAAGGTTCCTACCAAATCAAGTAGTTAAACAATGAGTTGAGGGTTTCCAATTTTCGGACGGTAGTTGGTGTGGTTTTGTTGTGGAATGACCTATTCATTCTTTTTGGTAATGTTTTTCATTGATTAGCGGTGTTCACCTAAATTCAAACCTAATAGTTGCAAAATTTTGTCTGTTTTGAAGAATTTGATTTTAGATGAACACTTAATTACCCTATCAAACTTAAGAATACCAAAATATTTTTCCTCGATTTTTTATTTATGAAACGTATAGCTTTCGACCTTAAACGCAATATTTGCGTTTAAAAGAAGTATAAGTTGCATTTTCACGTCACTTACACATCAAGTTGTACATGAAAATGATTTATTTTTTGATTCAGCTGATAAAAACAAATGACCACTGCTCATTCAATCACATCTTAATAGTTAAGTTTCATAAGATTAGGAAAACTAAAGTTTCTAATATTATTGTAGAATTATTTCAAATCAAACTAATATAGTACTTTCAAACAACAAAAAGTGAGGAACAAAATAAGAGTGTTTTTTTTTTAAAGCACAATTTATTGATGACTATGACCGAATATTATATAAAGTTAAGATAAAATTGACATTGCGAATAAGTTTATTAGAAGAAGAAAAAAAAAACCCGTTTCTTAAGATTATACAAAAGATCTTGGGTTTACCTTTAAAAAAAAGAAAAAAGATCTTGGGTTTAAAACTAATTATGAGAGTGATGTTGCACTGTTAAATTTTTTGAGAAGAGCTCTACTGCCCATTATGATCACTAGCGGAAAGATGGGCACTATTGTGTCCGTCTGTCCGCTCTTTCTACTGCGCTAACGCATGTGATTATTGTATTATGTTTGTTTGTATAATTTTGATTTAAATTTTTAAATTTTTAAATATTAATGGAAATTATTGATATATTGATTTATAAACAAAATATTGTCAAGGCATATAACAAAATTATTTTTGAACTCAACATATTTTAGTTTGCCTACATATAAAATTAAGATAAAATAATGATCATTTATTGTTTATTCTAATAGTAATTAGTAACATCATAACATAAATGCATAAATGACATGTTATATAAAAGAAACATTGCTATGATTACGATAAAAGAATATCTTTAAAAACTACATTTTTCGTAAAGTCTCCATCTTCTCCTTCTATTTTTCCTTCTTTAATGGGAACTTTTGTTGAATTTTGAGAAACTCCTCTTGATAAAGCTACATATAATTGACCATGCATGAAAACATGTCATGGAAGATAGATTCCGACATTAGGAATGATATGTCCTTGTGATTTATTTATGGTAATAGCAAAACTTAGTCTAACGGGAAACTATTTTCTACTAAGCACAAAGCGAAGTCCTGAACTCACATATTTATTTAATTTAATTATGGGCAAATATGCTCTTTTTCCAGCATTGCTTCCTGTTAGGATTTCCACATCCAACATATTCTTAAATAAACCACGACATAATAATCGTGTCCCATTACACATGCCATATCTAGGGTCTATGTTTCATAACATCAAAGTTGCACCTATTTTTACCTTTACAATATGTGGTGGGATATTTCCTTAAGCAATTGAGTTTAGGAATTCTTGTTGATATAAGTTATGAGTATCTCCTTCAGCCTCGTCAAATGACAACAAGTTATGTTCTTCTCCCGGAAACTGATTGATAATTAATATTTAATATAGTGCTAACAATTTTTTTCTAAAATCCTAATCTTTTTTTAGAGGATTTAAAATTCAATCTTTAACATTATTTTTTGCTCACTTTTGTTACTAATCTTTTTTTTAGAGGATTTAAAGTGCAATCTTTAACATTATATTTTGCTCACGTTTGTTACTAATCTTTTTTTCAGAAGATTTAAAATCCAATCTTTAATATTATTTTTTCTCACGTTTGTTGCTAATTTTTTTTTGAGTATTTAAAGTCCAATCTTGACATTATTATTTTTTGCTCACGTTTGTTACTAATCCTTTTTTTAGAGGATTTAAAGTTCAATCTTTAACATTATTTTTTGCTCACATTTTGTTACTATTTTTTTAGAGGATTTAAATTCCAATCTTTAACAATATTTTTTGCTCACGTTTGTTACTAATCTTTTTTTAGAGGATTTAAAGTCCAATCTTTAACATTATTTTTTGTTCACGTTTGTTACTAATCTTTTTTTAGAGGATTTAAAGTACAATCTTTACCATTATTTTTTGCTCATGTTTGTTACAATTGATCAAAGGCTAAGGAAGAGTAACTTATATTAATAAAATAATATTGAAATACTGTTTTTTGTGGAAGTAATAAAATAATATGAAAATACTGTTTTTTGTGGAAGAGATATGAAAATATTTGGCAATCTTTGTCGGTTGTATTGAGGGGAACAACACAAATGTATAGCATAAAATCGGTTGATAAAAAAGTAACATGAGTTTTTGTTTTGTGCTTGTTTTTTGTGAGTTTGATATGTGGTTAACGGATGTAAAAGAGGGTTAACGGGGATGATTAGTGACATGGATTAGTAATCCACGTATTATTTTATAATTGGCTAACAGTAAGAACAATTCATAAGGAATTGTGTGTAAGTTTTCTCCTTAAATTAAATTTATTATTATCTATTTGTTACATGTGTTATTTGTATTTAAAATTAAAATTAAAAATTAAGGGTATTTTTGGAAAGAAAAGTTCAACCCAAAAGTGTGCTGAAAGGGGTAGTTTTCTTTATATATAGTATAGATATACTTGATCCAAGCGATTGATGTCACTGCATTTTTTTTCTTCATATAGTGCCCGATTTAGAGACATTTAAAAATAAAAAACGTCAAATTGGTCAAACATGGCAATGGGGCGAGGACAAGTTTTCCTTTCTGTAATATCCCACTCGTCAGTATTGGAATTTTATTCGTCGAATGTGTGTCAGAGAATAAATGTCCATGAAAGATTATCTAATGAAGGATGTGATCACGTAGTGATGATCAAACACACGCTCAATTACCGATATTGAATTATGCGTGTTTAAGACAAGGTGCATTTTGGTACTTTTGCGTGAAGGGTATATAAGT
>Ga0315913_1003427_pt1 | contig 19067 bp, 10 predicted proteins | sample MpolsnodulesMG_FD_207736 | JGI IMG/M metagenome (GOLD analysis project Ga0315913, IMG submission 207736) | Medicago polymorpha root nodule microbial communities from Los Angeles, California, United States - small nodules | ecosystem: Host-associated > Plants > Roots > Nodule | place: USA... | reverse complement strand
ATTTACCCCCCTAAAAAAAAATTGTTTTGATTTACCCCCCTAATAGGCCAAACAAAAACCAATTTTTTTTTTCAAGAAATTTTCGTTACAAAAATATTTTACGGTAAATCAAAAAAAAAATACAGGGGGAAAAACCAAAAATGACCTATATTACAGGGGGTAAAGACCTATTAACCCTAAAAAAAATACTAATTTTACGGTACACAGCCACAATAGCTTTTATTTTCTTAAAAATCTCTGAACTATTAAATGACAAAATCACTTCTTTTTCTTAAAAATCTATATCAAATGGAACCTTAGTCTCTCTTTGAAGTTTTGCTAAACTCCTTTATGTAGAACAAATGGAAATTTTAAAGCAAAGGGAAGGAAATGAAGAAAGGCTAACATGGCGAGAGATACAAAAGATGAAATACACATGGAGAGTTGCTCAAGAATTGATGAGGATGATCCCTCCCTTGTTTGGTGGATTTAGGAAAGCACTTAAAGATACTAGCTACCAAGGATATGACATACCAAAAGGGTGGCAGGTGATGTTTCTTCCAAAGTTTTAATTTTGTATTATTATTTTTTTATCAGTCACATATATATGTTTGGGCTAACATTAATGTCAAATTGGTTTCTTGTTTAGGTATATTGGGCATCAAGTGGAACACATGAGAACAAAGATATATTTGAGAATCCATACAAATTTGAACCATCCCGTTTTGAAAATCAAACCAAGCCAATTCCACCCTTTACATACCTTCCATTTGGTGCAGGGCTTCATAATTGCATAGGAAATGAGTTTGCTAGGGTTGAGACATTAACTACCATTCACAATTTTGTGAAGATGTGTGAATGGTCTCAATTGAATCCTGAGGAAACTATTACTCGTCAACCTATGCCATATCCTTCTTTAGGTCTACCAGTTATTATTAAACCAAGATGTAATATGTCTTCTTAAACTCAATTTATTGTACTGTATTATTTATACATTAAATAATGTTTTTACATTATCACCTTTTTTTTATTAAGTAGGACTTATAAATATACATGTTTAATTATATTTTATAAGTAATATTACTTCTTAATTAACAAAATATAATTGAATAATCTTTATTTAAAAAAAAGAATATAATTGAATGTCTACAAACAGAGAGAGTCACAACATACACGTTATAACTTCTAACGCACAAGACAAAACCAGTATTTTGGCCCCGATAATGTGGCTAATTATTCAACAACACAATGAATTCAAACTTGATTATTTGATGTTATGTGCAAAAGGATGGCGTAAACTTTGGCACCTGTATAAAAGCAAACGTTTTTGTCATTGCTAAAACTTCTCCAACAAGAGTTTCATTGTTGAGTTTTAAACACTGTACACATGGGCTGCATAAATTTTGGTGTCCCTATAAACTATTAAAAATAGGTCACAAACTTTATTAGCGGCAAAAAAATAGTAAAATTTTAACAATCAATTGTTATTTGTTTAGCCACACTAAAACTTTGTTCATATGTCTGTCTTTGGCTATATAGCTGTTCCATAATTTTGTTTTCATTGGAGGACATCTGTGTAACAATTTGAGTTCCATAAAAAATTACATAGCATCTTATTTAAGCTACTATTCATACAAATATCTGACAGTGGGCGAAGACCTTGTATCTATTCCTATGACTAAGACATATATATGGTTCCAAGTCCATCATCTCCTGTTTGGCTTCATGGATACGAGTGTAGGAGCGTTGGTGAAAGTCACATAGGCCGAATGGTGAAATATGATGATGATAAAAAGTGTCCCTTGGAGAAAATTTATGCGAGTAAGAGCCGAGATTGACATGGAACATCCTCTGAAGCAGGATTTGGTGATTGAAACGAAAGGAGGGGAATCTATAAAGCTCATTTTCAAATTTGAAAAATTAGGTAAACTTTGCTTCATTTGTGGCTTGTTAGGTCATACCGATAATTTTTGCAATAAAAAATTTATGGCTAGTGAAAAGCATGGCAGACGAAAGTGGGGACCCTATCTCCGTGCTAAAAGCAGCTCTGCAGGTGGCAGTAAACCAACAAGCAAGTGGCTGGTGGGTGGGCGGAGTTCGAATTTCAGTGGCCAGAGAGAAGAAGTTGCGACGTTTAATGAGAATAAAGGCAACCTGTCAAATTCAGCTGATGGTCATGAAAACTCTAATCACAAAATTTATGGCCGCATTAAACTCACAAGTGACTCGCGTACTAGAAAACTTCAAATTTATAAATATACAGAATGTCAATAGTCTGATGGGTCCTTCTTAGTTCATTGGTGGACAACTATTGACCCTGTAGAAATTAATTCTAATGAGACAAGGCATGTCGAACCTAAGAGTAGAGATGATGTTTTTGCACCAAATTTGTTAAGTTCATACCAAATTAATCAAGTTATAGCTGAAGTCATTACAAAAAAAGATAGGTTCCATTATAAGCATGGTGGGGGTATAAACCAATACTTAACCGTGGTTGGAGAAAGAGGCCAAAGTCTCTAGATTGATCCCACAACACTCTATTGTGGAGGAAAGTGAGGGAAAGTGGCTTCCTAAAAGATAGAGTGTTGTGGGGTCAATCTATAAACTTGGACCTCTTTCTCCAACCAAGTTAAATATTCTTTTGTACCCCCACCATGCTGATAATGGAATCTATCTTTTTCTGTCATGCCTTCAGCTAAAACTTTATTAATTTGGTCTGAACATTCCAAATTTGGCTCAAAAACGTCATCTATGGTCTTAGGTTTGACAATCCTGGTCTCACTAGAATTAATATCCGTAGGGTCAATAGTGGTCCACTAGCGAAATAAACCGGACTCACCAGACTGTTGACATTCTGTATATTTATAAAATTGCAGTTTTCTAGTACGTGAGTCAATTGTGACTTTAATGCGGCCATAAATTATGTGATTAGAGTTTTCATGATTGTTACCTAAATTTGACTGGTTGCCTTTATTCTCATTAAATGTCGCATCTTCTTCTCTCTAGCCACTAAATTTGTACTCCAACCGCCCACAAGCCACTTGCTTGCCGGTTTACTGCCACCTGTAAAGCTGCTTTAAGCATGGAGATAGGTCCCCACATTCATCCACCATGCTTTTCACTAGCCTCAAATTTTTTATTGCAAAAATCATCGGTATGACCTAACAAGCCACAACTAAAGCAAAGTTTACCTAATTTTTCATATTTGAAAATGAGCTTTATTCTCTTCCCTCCCTTTCATTCACCAAATCTTGTTTCAGGGGTTTCTTCCATGTCAATCTCGCCTCTTACTCGCATAAATTTTCTCCAAGGGTCATAATTATTCTCATCATCATATTTCACCATTCGGCATACGTGATTGCCCACCAACGCTCCTACACTCATATCCATGAAGCCAAATGGGAGCAGATGGACTTGGACCCATATATATGTCTTGGTCATAAGAATAGATCCAAGGTCTCCGCCCACCGTCACCTTCATCAGAATAAGCATGTTGTTTTCAATCCGCCATGGATTGTGCTCAAGAGCACCCCTATGAAACAACTGGACCATAAATTTGTTATTCTCCATTTGAATTAAGTCCATTTTCCGCCATGGTCGCCAAATCAGACCAAGCCTTTCCTCGATTGTGCATATGTGAAGTGGTTTGTTCATTAAATATTAAAATAAGCATAATTTACTGCTTCGCCCAAGTTTGAATGCAGACATTTTATTTGTTAGAATAAAGATACCGGTTTAGAATCAAATAGAGTTGTAAACTACATATATATTTAATACATGTCAAATAACTTAAATATTCACTAATATTATGTAAGGCGCCCCTCAAAAAAAGTGAGGCGTATTTCTTTAATGTAAAAATTATTTTTCAATAATATTTTTATTAAAATTTTATAATTACGTTAATTCTCTTGCTTGACATCGGATTCATACTAGTTTGAGGACAAATCACTAGTGCTGATTGAGGATTAGAGGTGTTACATCATCAATATTTTAAACCGTTATAATATGTCTATTTGACACCAGTTTTAAAACAGTGTTAAGAACATATTAATGACTAAAATAAATATTTAAGAACATAATACATATGACAAGACAATAAACAACACCAACTACATAGTACATGAACACGGATGCATTGCAATTGATCAAAATTATGTATTCATGTAGTTACTCAATGATCGTTTCATCAAAACTAGATGATGTAGATTTCAAACGGGTTTTTTATTGTCCGATCTCAATGTCACGGTCTGGGTCATAGACATGGTGAATGTTGAATTTTATGATTGTAGAAAATCTAAATATAGAACATATATATGATTGAACAAGAAAGTTTGAGACATATTACATTTGGGTTTGATCTTAATTGGGAGACCCAAGGATGGATATGGCATTGGTCGACGAGTAATTGTTTCCTCTGGGTTCATTTGAGACCATTCATATGTCTTCACAAAATTGTGAATAGTGATTAAGGTTTGAACCCTAGCAAACTCATTTCCTATGCAATAATGAAGCCCTGCACCAAATGGGATGTAAGAAAAGGGTGGAATTGATTTGGTTCGATTTTCAAAACGAGATGGATCAAACTTTTCTGGATCCTCGAATATTTCTTTGTTCATATGTGTTCCACATGATGCCCAATATACCTAAAAACATGAAAGCAATATAAAATTAAAGTCCGACCAAAAAGATACTCCAGTAAAAAAGGCATGTGACTGCAATCTGAACTGCGACATCAAGGTTATTGATGTCTCCAATATAAGAGTGCAGATGCGATGGAGGCGATGCACTAGACTAGGGTTGTCCAACAGTATCAAAAATCGTGATTGCTATTTAAAACCTTGGAAAAACATCACCTACCTGCCACCCTTTTGGTATGAAATATCCTTCATATACTAGTATCTTTGATTGTTTTCCTAAAGGCCCCAAACAAAGGAGGGGTCATCCTCATCAATTCTTGAGCAACACAAATCAAGGGTGTTAGAAGTGGATTTCCCCAAGATTTGTAGAGAAATCATGGATCTTGCCATGGAATATTCATCTTTTCTTCCATTTTTGCAAGGCTACTATGAAAATATGTAGCGAAATCTACCCTTGTGGGTTTAGAGGTGCTTAATCAAGATATTATTTAATCTTTTTTATCATTAAATATAAGGATCTAGCTATTTTACTTGATATTGTTATTATTCTTGTGTTTAATGCTTTATTTATGATTTGAAATGATATTGAAAGGTACTTTTGAATCTAGGGTTAGAATAATAATCTATCAAAACTTTTATTTTAGAAATAGGGTTTAGGTTTTGGTAATCACTTTAAAATCAATAACTTAATGTTATTGGATCGGTTAATAGGTTGAGAAATCATCGACTAAACGATACAATTGAAATCACGACGTTATTTAGACATAAATAATGTTGTTGAGTGATTGTGATAATATCGGTTAAAAGCTAGAATTTGTTTATATGATGAAGAGAATGCGTATGTAATGCTTGGTTGGCGAACTCTAACCCTAAATATTATATGCCCTATCTCGTCTCTATTTAATTTAATGTAACTGATGTAGAATAGTTTTTAAAGAAACAAACTTTTAAACCACAAACTTGAGATGATAATTGACGTTATACGGCTTGTGATATACGCTAGTTCCTGTGGAGACGATATAAATATACTTACATGTGAATATAAATACTATGTGGAAATATCTTACATCAGTTATCTAAAGGTTGCCCTAGGGTTCCCTAACTCTAACTCTAGGATTCTTTCTCAGTTTTCTTTTTATTTGTAAATATATAATTTTCTTTTAGTCAAAGTAATTAAACAATTTTTTTTTATTTTCAATATCAAAAGATGAAGTGAAAAGACATCATTACAGAAAGAAAACAAAAATTACTTTTATTACTTTGCAAAGATATGACCTTTTTGTTTTTTGTCGTTGTTGTTCTATGTGATACATTTTACCTCAAAAGTAATTATTGTAAGGGTCTTTCTAATCAGTACCCTCAGAGCAATGGTTAAGAAAATTATAAATAAAAAATTTGTCTTGAAAATATAAGTTTTGACTTTTGATTAAGTAATAATTACATCACTCTTTACAAAAAGTTATTGGTTTGGTTGCTTAACCAATGTCATGAAGGCACTGTTTAGCATTTCCTTATTGTAATAAGTAAAAAGTAGAACATGAGACAAGTTTATTTAAACTATATATAAAGAAAATAATCCATTTTGATTTTTTTTGCTGACTTTTTCTTCCAAATTACCCTTAACTTTAAATACAAAGCACATATAACAAATTGATAAGAGGAAATTCAAATATTAGAGAAAATGTAACAAATTCAATATGATATATATCCTCTTTTATTTTCTTTTAGGCTTTAAAAGTGTAACAAACTAGATCGAGTATATATATATATATATATATATATATATATATATATATATGTGTGTGTGTGTGTGTGTGTGTGTGTGTGTGTGTGATTTTGGGCTGACGTTTTCATTATCCCAATTATACTCTAAAACTTTTTTTTATAATAATGATTGTTGTTGATGTCATTAAAAAGACAAGAATTTAGATTATATTTTTTTTTTATATTTTTGGTGTCATTAAAATAGATAATTTGTTTTGTTATAATTTGAAAGCAACAATCATCTATATTTATACTTTTAATCAAAATCAAAAATTTCATAGAAAAACAACATTCATAATTTTCAAACTTTAGCGCAATAAAAAAAGCAGAAACCGCTAATTTAAATAAAAAATATTTCAAGTAAATAAGTCACAAAGACATACACCCTCTAATCACTATTATAAATAAAATTTTGCATTTTAGATTCATTCAATTAATAATGTATGTGGCCTTTATTATAGACAACATACAACATTTAAAAAATTAATCTAAAATTTTGATTTTTTTCTTATAATAATAATGACCGGCTATGCTGGACAATTACCTACTGATGTTGAGATGACATTGTGATACTTCCTCTGTCCCATAATATATGACACAGTTGACCCTATTACGCATATCAATGCATAATTTTGAGCTTAAATATCTTGAATAATATATTAGAAAAAATTATGAAAATTTGATATTTTGAAAATGTTCATCGAGACGAATCTAACAACATCTTATATGATATTATCTATCTTTGTATATTAGTAGAAAAATACGGTCAAAGTAAGTTAGGTCAAAATTACACATTTTCAAATGGGTCATCTATTGCAGGACTGAGGGAGTAAATAATAGTGCTCAATAATAGAACAAGATCAAAGTGAGTCATAATTGGTGACATCAGAATGAATGTTACTTTATCGTATAAAATACTCTCTTCGTCGTATAATAAGTGAGTTTTTTTAAAAAAAAATATTGTTCTAAAATAATTGACTCATTTCATTGTCCCTACCAACTGACTAAAAATATATATTTTAAGACGGAGGGAGTATTGTTTACTTCAAACGGTCTTTTATGGGTATCGTTTAGTCGTGTCAACTTAGTTAACTCAATGTTATTTGTGTTTTCCAAGAAGATAAATGTAAAAGTAATTTTCCCTAAAAAAAATGTAAATTTTATTTATTTATTTTTTGACAAAAGCTTAAAAAATAAATTAAATAATAAAAAATAAAAAGCAACCGTTAATATTTGGTTTCAACGTGAGGAAGAAGAGAGAGAGAGGGTGAGAGTTTACGCGTTTGTTAGACTCAATCAGAAAAAGTTCAGAGAAGAAATGCAAGATCCCAATGCACCTTCTTCCAACGTCTTCATCCGTGGCAGCGTCAACGGCGTCTCCACCACCGTCACCGTCGCCGGCGAACCCCACTCTCACCACCGTCGCTCCCACTCCGAAATCAACTACCGTCTCCCCGACGACATCATGGACCTCTCCTCTTCCGATCCCTTAACCGGCGGCGGATCCTCCACCGCCAGCCTCGACGAGATCGGATCCGAAGACGATCTCTTCTTCACCTACATTGACGTTGAGAAGCTCGGTGGAGTAACAAACGGTTCGAATTCGAATCAGAGCGGTTACGGTAATTGTGCCGGTGCCGGTGCCGGCGTCGGAACGAGTGGTAATAACGACGGAGAGAAGAGTGGGAATGATGTTACGACGCCGAGAACGAGGCATAGATATAGCTGTTCTGTTGATGGATCAATGTCGACGACGAATATGTTTGGTGAGATCATGGATGCGAAGAAAGCTATGCCTCCTGATAAACTCGCTGAGCTTTGGACTATTGATCCAAAACGTGCTAAGAGGTTTTTTCTTCATTTATCTTCGTTTCAAAATGTATCAACTTTTTTGTGATTGAATTGGATTGATATTGATTTTACGTAGATTCATCGGTTTATGATTTTAATTGTCGTTAAAATGTAATTATTTTCTGTTGTTGTTAGATTTGTGATTGTTAATTACGTATTAATTATAGAAATTGATTGTTAGTTTGCAAATTTAAGTAGTTGATTATGATTGTTTGGGTAAATATTGTTTGATTTGAAGTATTGCTTTTTTGGAATGTTAATGTTGAAATGGGAATTTTAGTTCGTCTTTTGGATTCAGCATGAGATTGACAGATTCACGAGTTGTCGTGGTTTTAGAAAAAACTACAATTTGGAGGTTAAACATGCGTGATTTTGCCAAACTCACGGATCATCTAGACATATAGTTAGTATTGACATTTGGCACTTTGGTGTTGGTATTTGATGATTGCGGTTTTGTTGTGAATGTGTAAAGTTTGGACTTTGGAGATCTTGAAAAACACTACTTTTTTTTTTACCAAAAAACCTCTTGATCTTCGTGTTTTGTTAAAAAATCATGTTTAATCTAATGACATTATTTGGTGTTTTACTTACCATTTTTGAATAAACGGAAACAATTTAGGATATTCCTTTTTTGGTTTAGATGATTTGAAATCTAGTGTTTGGGTGCTATTTTCTAAGAAGAAAATGCATTTACAACTACTATGGATATGTAATTTCTAACAACTATATACGCTTTTTGAATGTCGAGTGTTTAAATTGGATGTGAAGAAGAAATCGTGAGTGAGGTTTATGCCATAGATGCTGCTTTAGTTTCATTTTATTTTCAAAAATTGAAGTTTAGTAGTTGCTTTGGATTTTATTTCAATTATTAATCTCACAAATATTGTTGTTTTGTGCAGAATACTTGCAAACCGGCAATCTGCTGCACGTTCAAAGGAGAGAAAGGCCCGCTATATACAAGAGCTTGAGCGCAAGGTTCAGACCCTTCAAACAGAGGCTACAACTCTCTCCACCCAATTGACATTATACCAGGTTAGTTTCAACTTGGTCTATCTTTGACACAACAAACCAGAAATTCCTTTGTGTGTATCTTTTGTTTATTGGAGCTGCATTTTATGCTAGAAGTGTCTAAGAAGTTGGTTGATCTTGACTTTGTTATGATATACTGCAGTTTCTTTCCATTTTGCGGCTTTTGATTATTGTCCAAGAATTCTTGTAAAGATAATATAACATATTTGCTTGCAAATATTTCTTCTTCAGCCTTGTATAAGCATTTCCAACCAGTTGCTCAAACAAATTTAAATTATAATAAGAGATATACCTTTCTTGAAATTGTTCTTAACTATGAAAATATCACATTGATAATTGGATCGTGGACACACTCTTTGTGTATTCTCTTCACAAAATCCTTTCTTTCTTCTAGTAGATAAATCTACATGGTTATTGATCATGTTACAAAATAGTAATTTAGATTGGCAAGTTATTTTAGTAATGGCAGGTATTGATGCTGGTTTTTAATTAAAATTCTTAGTAACCATTTGTTGATTTCAGTTGTTTGTTATACACAAACTTATATGTTATAGGAATTTTTCTCATCACTTATTGATTTTTCAGAGGGACACAACTGGTCTGAGTACGGAAAATACCGAGCTCAAGCTCCGTCTGCAATCCATGGAACAACAGGCACACCTTCGAGATGGTAGCTGCTATTTTAAGCCAATCACTTTCTTATGATACAATTAGATACATGCTTAATGATTTACATTTTTCAAATGATAATTTATAAAATGCCTTTGTTAAAATTAGTTAGTGGTATTGAAATTTATTTCTAATTAATGCAGCTCTTAATGATGCATTGATGAAGGAAGTTGATAGGCTTAAGATTGCTACCGGGGAGGCAATGAACCCTTCTGAATCTTATAATATGGGAATGCACCAGATGCAATTTGCAGGGTCAAATTTATTTTCAATGCCACAACATTTAGGCCCTTCGGGTCACCAGAACATGCAATTTCCCCAATTTGGCCACTCCCCATCTGACGTGCCGAATTATCAGTTGCAACAAACCAATTCTCTCCAAATCTCAGATATGTTGCAAAACGATCAGCTCGGTCGTTTGCAGGGGCTTGACATCAGTAGCAAAGGAACAACCCTCGTGAAATCTGAAGCCCCCTCAATCTCTGCAAGTGAGAGTAGCACTACATTTTGAATATAACCTAAACTCCTTGACCTACTGACTTATTTATGGCACTCGATTATCTTCAATTGTCTATAGTGTTGACATGTAGTCATCTAATGAAGGTTCTCTGTTTCATTAAATATTCCATTTAGATTAAGAAATGATTCTTGATTGTTTATTCTTAGGGATATGCTCCCCAAATAGGGGAAGCACCCTCGTGGTTTTGTCGCAAAAAGTTCACGCAATCATATTGAAGCGTGGCATTTTGGTGTTGTGGGTTTTAAAAAATTCGGAATGAAAGGTCATTCACTTTGTATCTTTGTATGTTGGGATGCTTTTTGATCCCTCTTTGGTCATGTGTATCATCATTTACATGATACAAATATGTAAACTGTGATTTGTTGTATTGTTCCAATTGAAGGACATGTAAGATGAATTATCCAAAACAGAGAAGGATATGTAAAATGTACTTTTAGTCACCTTTTATTATTATCATTATAGTTTTAGATTTATGCCTTTGGTTCCTTTTCCTCATTAAGAAAAAGTTTTAGAGACTTCTATTATTGCTCAACTAGACATGTTACATGTCTTAGGTGATTGCATTGCATCCTATTTTTTTGTAGCTCTAACTAATAAATGACTTCATTAACCATGAATTTAGAGATAAGGTTTCAAAATATCTTGTCCATGTATTAGGATTTTGGCTTTCTTAACAGAAGCTGTCATTTGTCTTTAAAGTATTGGAGATAAGAATGCCAACCCTCTCTAGGCTCTCTCTCTGCCGTACGTCTTAACTCTTGTCTTGTCTACTTTTTGTCTTACACGACATTAATATTCAAAAGCTGTTTGGAGGGGTCCCAAATACTCAAACAAGGATAAGGCAGAATTGTATCTTTAGCAGCTGTCTTATTTAAGGTGTCACTGTATGTTGTTGTAGGCCAGATTTGAAGAAAATTCTTTGATCAAATATTGGTAACGGGTAAAACAAAGAGGGAAAGCACATAGGACGGTAATTGGTTTACTTGACGATAAATACTTCTATGATCATAAAACTAAATAAAAATCATTTAGGGACGCAAACACATAACAATACATTTCATTTAATCAACGGGTAAGTTTTATTAGACGACGTTAATTTTTTACTGTACATTAGTTCATTTTCTCGCTACAACTCAGTAAGCTTATGATATTATTACTTGTGTGATGATTGTTAGATTATGTTTTCCTCAACAAATAAAAAATACATTATGTTGAATTTTGGTTGACTAATTTGAAAGATTTTTCTTTCCTTCTATTTTGACTGACCATATATCTAGATTTACCGTATCTTCTCAGAAAATGAAAAAAGTTAACCATATCAATTATCAAATAGTTAAATGGATAATTTTATTGATGAAAGATGATATATATTATATTATTCCAGAAATTCACCAGATCGTTACATACGATCAGTACACTTTATTTTATTTTATTTTTTATATTTCGTACAAATTAACACACTATTTTTTTTATATAGGAAGGATAATATTTCTTATTCTCCCTAGAATTATCTTCCAGCACTAGCTGCTAGTAAGAAATAGTCTTGTTCTCGAGGTGCATGTTGCAACCTTTGCTGCTTACTTCACCCTGCGCAATCACATCAAAATCCATGATTAGGATATGTTCGCTAAATAGCTTAATAACAATACTCATTGAATAAGTGTTTAATCATGTATAAGCTCTATAATTGAAGAGAAAATATGGTTAAAGTTAATCTATATTTCCATAAATTTTAAGTTGTTTTCGTAAGTTCCAACATGAATCAAATAAATCATTGAGTAATTTTTCTATATACGTGAGTATCAACATGCAACTGATTAGACTAATCCATGAGTTAGGATATGACCACAATGGTGCGGTAAAGATCTCCTCAAAAGTTTTGTGCTAATTAACCTAAGGGTCATGCTAGCTTGTGTGCTTAGACCATAAGTTAAGAAATTAAAAAATGAATTAATCAATAAATACACAAGTTAAAAATTTAAAATTTAAAGCTTTCAAAATTAAAAATACACAAAATTCTAAGATTTTATTTCTATTTTTGATTTCTTATCTTGTGCCCTTAGGGCACAAGGTAGCATTTCCCTTGACTAAAAACAAATCAAGCAAATAGAAAAGTTGGACATGAATAGTAGACACAAAGAGAGAAGGCTTACTTATTGCAATCAGTGGAGGGGTAAACTTTGAAGGGACATTTAGATCCACATAAATCACCAATTTGATTAATTCGAGTATAGTCGATCAAAGGGATTTTAGCAGCCGTATCCTGAATGCAATGGCATGCAACTCTTCTATCATCACCATTCTTATATGCAGCATTTATAGAATGAACACCTTGGCAACACAAGGGTGATACACTCCCTCCCAACATTCCATAGGGTATGCATGGAGTTAGGTATATAGTTGTTTGCTCACATGTTAGGGTTGCTTTAGCATGAGAACTTGCAATCATCATGCAAGCCATCAAAACAAATAATGCAACCTTACCCATATTTTTTTTTATTGAAGTAAGCAACTTTTGTTTTTGGAGTTAATTATTTGTATTAATGATGGTTTATATAGAGAGGGAATGAGGAGTTAGTGATTAAGACGGATCTAAGGGGAGCTAGAAATTTATTTGTTGAGCCAGAGATTTTTCTCATTTGATTGTGACAATTCAATTCATGCTGTTGAAAATTCAATGTAAGGAACTTACTCTGAAACTTCAAAGAGGTAGAATTGTGTGTATAATAATGATGATTTAGAAACTAGGACCTAGGGCTAGATTCTAGGTTGCACAATGCCAAATTATTTATATTGCATAATGAGCATATTGGTCGAGTGTTTTTGTTGTTATGTTTTAGTAAAGATTGTACTTAAAACAATTAAAACAAATGGTGAGGATCTAACTCGATATTTTTAATGTTTAAATTAGTAATAGATCACAAGTCCCTTCATTTGTAAATAATATATAATATCGATATTATAATATGAAGAAAATTCGTTAATATTTTTAAAATCGTATCGTTAATTTTATAGTTTTATAAATTATTTATTTATTCTATATGCAAAAATTCATTGAAATATTTGCACCACATCCGATTGTATATTTTATGTACTTATAGATGCAGATACATATTTTTATCCATCATTACCAAGTTCAAAATCAACATGACACCAAAATTTACTTTTACAAATGATTCATACTTGATAAAGGTGTGAGATCTAAAACAATTCAAAAGATTGTACTGATTCATATGTTTGAGGAATTAAAAACTCAAGAAGGCTAACTTTTGATGAATCTTCCCTTTTAGGACTCAAAAACCATAAATAGACTGTGGGTGGCATTTAAAAAAAAAAACATTATGGTTTTAACTTTTACATGAAGAAAAAAAAAAACTGACCTAAATTTGGTCTACTACAAGATAGACCAAAATTAACAATCTTCTTAGTGACATAGTCTCAAATTAAGTAGTAGAGCATTCAGAAGAAAAAAAGAAAAAAGAAAATCATGAAATAAAAATAATTTTTGTTCTGGTCAATAGCTTAAGATTTTTCTATGCAATTTTTATGACATCATGTAAAATAATTTAAGATATTAAAATGAAAAGTTCATGCATATACTATCAACCACACATTGACGTATGGATACCAATTTGCTATGTGAACTCGTAGAAAAATTAGAGATAATGAAAACAAATTTTGAAATAGAATTAGATTTAGTTATGGAAAAGTCGTAGAAAATCCCTTACGAGATTATTTAATTAAGGAGTTAAAACAAGTAACTCTTGTTTAGAAAATTGGGTATTTATAACTATGACATTTGTTTGATTTGTATTTTTAAGATACAATTTTTTCTTACGAATTTCTTAAATAATTTTAAGTACTTCGTTGACATGATCTTTAATCATTTTCAAAGCAAGGTGTATCGCAAGTTGATAGATGGTCTGGTGTGGTGCATTTCAAAATTGTACAAAATTAAAACAATGACATAAAATACAAGAATACTTTTTTTTTTAAGGAAGTTCAGGATACTCTTTGTAGTAGCGTTTGAGACAATGATATGCTCCTATTAGTTTGCACCAAAACAACCCCCCTTCCATTCCAAAGTATAAGCTACTTATATTAGCATTGTATGATGACATAAAATATGATTTTATTTTATTTTTTCCAAATGAATTTTTTTTAGTTAAAATAACTTATATTGTTGGACCGATGGCGAAGGAAGCAAATCATATATATAAAATTTAGGCAAAATTACTCTGAGGTTTTTTATCTTGTTTATTTATAACTTTTAGGTTCTTTATCTTCTTTTTTTATCCTGTTCAAGTCCTTTATCTTTCAAAACTTGCACAAATAAATCCTTTATTTTATTTTTTACTCAAAAAGGATGAGTTGGCATGCCACATATGAAAATCAATTTTTTAATAATCTATTTGGACCGACCAATCTTTCAAAATAAAAACAACACATTTTATTTGTTTTTGAAGTTTCTTTTGTTACCAATGGTCAACCATATATCTAAGTTTATCGTATCTTCTCAAAAAAGGAAAAAAATTAACCGTATCATTATCAAATAGTTAAAGGGGTGTTGTTATATCCAGCGAAATCATTTTTCGCGGAAATATCAATACAAACATCTCTTTAATGAATAATGCTATGTATAGCGAACAAAATCATCCCGAAACCTTCAAGAATTCACCTCATTGGCTAGTTAACACCATGGGGATGCTATATGTCCCGACAAATTATCCAGCGACAGCTTCACGACTGAAAATTGCTTTGATAACAAGAAAAAAAGTGCTCCCACTTACCAAACATGACGTCAGCACAATAAATGCAGAAGTGTTTTAAAGGGTCATGATACTTTCGTGATTTCATTTTTCGCTTTATACAACATTTTTCATATATTATTCCAGAAATTCACCAGATCGTTACATACGATCAATACACTTTATTTTATTTTCTTTATTTGGTACAAACACACTTTTTTTTTACAACAAGGACAATATTTCTTATTCTCCATAGAACAATCTTCCAGCACTAGCTACTTCTTATTCTCCATAGAATAATCTTCCAGCACTAGCTACTAGTAACAAATAGTCTTGCTCTCGAGGTATATGTTGCAACCTATGCTGCTTACTTCACCCTGCTCAATCACATCAAAATCCATAATTAGGATATGTTTGGTAAATAGCATAATTACAAAACTCATTGAGTAAGTGGTTAATCCAACATAAGCTTTACAATCGAAGAGAAGATATGGTTAAAGTTAAACTATATTTTCATAAATTTTAACTTGTTTTCATAAGTTCCAACATGAATCAAATAAACTATTGAGTAATTTTTATATATAATCGAATATCCACGTGCAACTGTTTAGACTAATCTTTTGAGTTTGGATATGACCACGATGGTGCGGTAAAGATATCAAAAATTATGTGCTAATTAACCTAAGGGTCATGTTAACTTGTGTCTTAGGGAGGAATTAATCAATAATTACACAAGTTAAAAAGTAAATATCTAAAACTTTCAAAATTAAGAATACACAGTTTCTAAGATTTTATTTCTATTTTTGATTTCTTATCTTGTGCCCTAGGGCACAAGGTAGCATTTCCTCTGACCTAAAAACAAACCAAGTAAATAGAAAAGTTGGACATGAATACTAGACACAGAGAGAAGGCTTACTTATTGCAATCAGTGGAGGGGTAAACTTTGAAGGGACATTTAGATCCACATAGTTCACCAATTTGATTAACTCGAGTATAATCAATCAAAGGGATTTTAGCAGCCGTATCCTGAATGCAATGGCATGCAACTCTTCTATCATCACCATTCTTATATGCAGCATTTATAGAATGAACACCTTGGCAACACAAGGGTGATACACTCCCTCCCAACATTGCATAGGGTATGCATGGAGTTACAAATGATGCATACTTGATAAAGGTGTGAGATCTAAAACAATTCAAAAGATTGTACTAATTGATATGTTTGAGGAATTAAAAACTCAAGAAGGCTAACTTTTGATGAAACTTCCCTTTTAGGACTCAAAAACCATAAATAGAATGTGGGTGGCATTTAAAAAAAAAAAAAAAACTTTATGGTTTTAACTTTTACATGAATGAGAGAAAAAAAACTGACCTAAATTTGGGTCTACTACTAGATAGACCAAAGTTAACAATCTTCTTAGTGACATAGTCTCAAAATTAAGTAGTAGAGCATTCAGAAGAAAAAAAATAAAAAATAAAATCAAGAAATAAAAATATTTTTTGTTCAGGTCACTAGCTTAAGATTTTTCTATGCAATTTTTATGACATCATGTAAAATAATTTAAGATATTAAAATGAAAAGTTCATCATGCATATACTATCAACCACACATTGACCGTTGACGTATGGATACCAGTTTGCTTACCCAAGTTATCTGCTTTGCTATCAGAACTCATAGAAAAATTAGTTACGGAAAATGCGAACAAAGGCCTTTACGACATTGTTTAATTAAAGAGTTAAAACAAGTAAATCTTGTTTAAAAAATTGGATATTTATAACTATGATATGTGTTTAATTTGTATTTTCAAGACATAATTTCTTTTTACGAAATTCTTAAATAATGTCTTAAGATACTTGTTAGTATGACCTTTAATCATTTTCAAAGCAAGCTGTATGACAAGTTAATAGGTGGTCTGATGTGGTGCATTTCAAAATTGTACAAAATTAAGACAGGGACATAAAATAGAAGTTCATGATACTCTTTGTAGTAGCGTTTGAGACAATGATATGCTCATATTAGTTTGACCAAAACAATCCCATTTCCATTCAAAAGTATAACATACTTATATTAGCATTGTATGATGATATAAAATATGATATTTTTTTTTAGTTTTTTTTTTTTACAAATTAATTTTTTTTAGTTAAAATAACATATATTGTTGGACCGATGGCGTAGGAAGCAAATCTTATATATAAAATTTATTAAATCTCTTAAGTAATTTGTTGGAACAAAAAAAGTTTTTACAAACTTCCTAATTTTCTATCGTTTTTTTTATAAATAACAAAGCATCTTATATAAAAGTTTTTAGTCTCTTAAGCATTTTTTTGATAATCAAAGAGGAACATTCTGAGACATCAAGCATTGGATATGTCATCAAAAAGGTTCTTCAAGTTTTATCGTCGAATAATTAATTTTTTCGAGAGTCAATTTCATTTTCTCACTACAATCCACTAAATTAGTTCATCGAATCACCTTACTATTTTTAGTTTTTAATAATGATGGCTTGTAGTAGAGAAGAAGAGGAGTTAATGACCAAGACGGATCTAAGGGCTGCAAAAAAATTATTGGCTGAGTCGCAAATTTTGCTCACTTGGGTGTGACAACTTCATCGTTGAAAGTTCAATGTAAAGGAACTTATCAGGAAACATCAGAGGTAGAAATGATTTAGAAATTGGGACCAGAGATAGATTCTATGATGCACAATGCCAAATTATTTATGTTGAATTATGATCACATTGATCATGTGTTTTTGTTGTTATTAGTGTGTCAATCTCAAATAATTTGGAGCCAACGTAAGTTTAACATACTTCTACGCAATCTTATGACACCAAGAGAAATAATTGAAGTTACTAATTTGAAAAGTCATTACATGGACTCCAGTTTAGTGTGAATCATCCCTGCTTGTGACCACAAGTCGTAGAAATATTTTAGATAATGATAACAATTTTAAAATTAAGTTGGACATACATGACATATAATTAGTTTTCCGTATTTGAAAATCATATGAAATTACAATGAGAGCTAATGTTGGCCTCCAATCACGGAGTCATTGTTTTGACGTTGAGATAGTAATATTAATTATTATACAGTTTGACAAATAGAAAACAAGAAAAATAATGTATTCTTAAAAGCTCAACAAATTTGTTTCCTTTTGTTTTTGTCAAACTAATATCAATAGTCATGGTGAGGACAGTGAGGTTCTACTCGCAGTCATCATTAATGTTTTGAACGATTTAAAAAAGCTTATATTCAAACTTGACCAACAAGTTTTTTCAGATATTAATTCATTAATATACATATGGTTATTATATATACTTAAAAGACCAATTCGTTTATTATATTTCATAATTTTATATTCAAGTAAAATTAAGTGACAGATATATCTATAATTTTATCTGTTGTATTTTATTTTTTTGGTGAACTAGCATAAAGACTTCAAGGCCACATTGGTCAGGTGGAAAACTATATCTATACACTGAAATACAAAATACATTTCAAATTCAAATAACTAAAATGGGTTTTTAAAATGATTTTGTGAATGAGATGTAAATCAGATAACGATATATGCCACCATGTAGAAGTGTTGTTCGCATATAAATTTGATTGGAACAAACCAAGAGATCATGGTGGCAACAATTGATGTAGCTTAGGTTTATGTTATGCACTGATGTATGAACTAATCAGCACAAGACCGTCCTAAGCACAGAACAACTTGAATGTATTTGTTAAACCCTTGCAATAGCACAAAAAATGGTTCGATTTAGAGAAATGTTCATCATTCTGCAATGAATCCCTAGGATGAGCAACCACCAAGGGAATCTGATTCTAGAGAAAATGAAGAGTAACCTGGCACATGCTTTGGACTGAAG
>Ga0315913_1003426_pt1 | contig 19071 bp, 9 predicted proteins | sample MpolsnodulesMG_FD_207736 | JGI IMG/M metagenome (GOLD analysis project Ga0315913, IMG submission 207736) | Medicago polymorpha root nodule microbial communities from Los Angeles, California, United States - small nodules | ecosystem: Host-associated > Plants > Roots > Nodule | place: USA... | reverse complement strand
TCTCTCTCTCTCTCTCTCTCTCTCTCTCTCTCTCTCTCTCTGTTTTATCCGCTGCATTTAGATTTTGATTATCACTTCAGAAGCTGAACTCTATCTGCTTCTGAACAGTGACTTAAGTAGGAGAAAACGAAGAAAAAGAAAACACAATTCAACCCCCCCTTCTTGTGTTTTTCTCACCTTCAGAGAGCGGCCTGTGATCTACGAGAGCAAATAGTGAAGATTCGATTGATGTCGTGGACATGTTATAGAAGATTGCAACCAATTGAGGACATAAGAGAATACCTGATCCAAAAAGGAAAGTTGGGGAGGCTCGAGGTAGGAAACAAAGGAGGGTCTCAAGACTAAAAAGTCGTGTTAGAAGTCTCCTCCACTTAAGTGGAGATCAGTGGCTGAGACTGCCGAGGTCAAGAAATATGAGATGTAGTCTCCAGATTCATCTTCAAAACATTTCGTAGAGGCACTCTCTATATCCAAGGAAATGTAATACGTGTCTAAAAGAATGTCCATTTCATGGGAAGATGTATTCGCCATCACGTCTTGCACAGGGAAGATCCACACCTCTTGGGAAAGCCTCCCCGTTATAGCCACCCTTCAAACTCTTCCACCTAGGAGTGGGAATTCAACCCGGCCTCCAATTTAAGTTTTGGCAAATTCCCAAGGCCTGACGAGTATTCTAAAAACCCCACCAAGAGAAGAAAAGACGTCCCCCAATCTCTTTCTATGATGAAGATTCGCTGAGTCGAATTTCTAAACACCACATCATGTTTCTTATTCTAGTCGTGATGGCGAACTATGATTTTCGACGGGTTCTAGTTGACTAGAGTGGTTTCTGTGACATCATGTTTGTTAGCTTGTTTCAAATAATAAGCCTCACAGAGAAATGCCACCTCATGTACGACGAATGCGAATTAAAGCGATTCAACGGTTCTTCCACATGGCTCGACAGTTCTTGCAATTACTCGTGACCTTTGGACATAAGGAGTCCCAAAAGACTATCGAAATTCAATTTGTGGCTGTTGATTTTCCATTGACTTTCTTCCATATTCTTCATTTTATAACTCAATACTTTGCTTCTAACCTTTTCTTTCTTACTTTTCCTTTGGGGTGGTTATGATGTCAATATTTTACTGTTGGCCTTTCATGTGAAGGGGTCAACAGAGACCTTGTGTCATCTTGTAAGATTAGTATGAATGGTCAAAGTTGGTTTGTCCAATATCAACTTGTATGTCAGACCGGTTTGAATTTAGGATTGTTGAGAGTAGTTTCCACCTTCTCCTACTCCGTCATCTTGTGTTTCCGAATTATTCGAAGGGCACACGAGAGAAATGACAAACCTTCTCCTCCTTCTTCATCTATCTTTTTCTATTAAAGATTTAATTTTCGTTTTCAAACATTTTGTACTAATTAACGTTATGTTAATGTAAATGTATTATGAATTCCTATTCAATTAACGAAATGTGTTGAATTATAAATTTCGTTGTCAATTTCATGTTATCTTACTTTAAATTATGTCAGTTTAAATTGTGACATTTTAATAAATCGAGTCGAATCCGAACAAAACTAGGTAAATATTCTTTGGATTTTATAATCTAAAAATGTCAAATACGCTTTACATTATACAATCTAAACGGGGTAAAATGGTTAAATCAAAAGACACGCGAGAAAGGCATAACGTGGGAAAAGAAATGAAAATTTCCGTTTAGGCACCCATGGTTTGTTCTCATACACCCTGAACTGACCATTTTACCCTCAATAATAGTTAACTGTTGTTCTAGTTTTTTGTTTTTTTTGTGGTTCAAATTTCACTGACAAATTTTGTGGTCCACAACACAAATAAACTTATATAAATTAGAGTGTTTGATTCATTTGATAACCACACCACAAAATCACGAACACTTATCATGTAGATCTAAACACCAAGTTAGTCGCAGTTAACTATAACGGAGGAAAACCTAATTTGTTTAGGATCAGGGTCAATATCACAATGTTTGGCTTATAGGAACAATTGGACAAAATTAATTGTCAACTCAACCACAGAGACACAAGGAGGATGGAGAGTGTTGACTATCGTCGTCCATTAACCGACTTAGATCGAAGCGTCCAATTCACCCAAATGAAGCTCAAGAACGACGACGACGTGAAAACCATGTTCTCATTATTTGGCATGTACTTTTCTAAAGGACCGACTGAGTAAGACGCTTCCTTTTTCAGATCTTTCAAAGACATTCGAGAAAGTTTGATTCGTCCCAAAAACTACAAAGAAATAAGAGCTTGCATGGATATACAAGATGAAAAAGTTTGTTTCGCTAATTTGTGATCATGCGTATGTTTTATTATGTTGTTTTACATTATTGAATTATGTTGATGAAATTATGTTTAATGTATGTTCTTATTGTTGTGTCCTTGTTGTGCATTCCTTTTTGAACTGAGTTTTTCTCTGTAACTAATAGTTAACTACCATTCTTGGAGCGACAATTAACTACCAATGGTAAGAGAACGGTAGTTAATTGCTTTTAGGGGTATATGCCCAAGAGCAAACTATGGGTGCCTAAAGAGCAAACTAGGGTGCCTAAAGAACAATTTTCAAAAGAAAAGTCTCTAAATATTTCAGGGTTGCAATTGTGGGTGTGGGCTTGCTTTCAAAAACCCAATCATCCATCCATCCTACCTAGTACCTAGTTACCAACTCATGCACAATACTAGGGATGTTCATGGGTTGAGTTGAGTGATTGGGTGGATATCGTTTTAAAAAATGATAAACCCATAAAAAATAACGGGTTTTAGGTAAAACCAGACCCAAACCAAATAAACTCACTTAACCAATAATGTTCATATTTTTATTTTCATTTTCATTTTCAAAGGGAGGAAGGAGAATAACAAAGGTTTTGGTTATAATCTTTCTTTAAAAAAAAAATGGTTATAAATCAAGTCTAACTCCAAAAATTGACACAACAAATCCTCTATATTGAAAATCAAAGTCTAATTTCTAAAATTTACACAACACATCTTCTATATTGAAAATCAAAACATGTTATAGTTACAAATTATGATGTTGCACTTTTTAGTTATTTTGATGTTAAAGCAATTTTACGCCATCCAACTTTAGTTTGTTGCAAGTATTTTATGATGAAATTTGTTATTTAATATTATAAATTATTATTTTATAACGCCAAAATATAGTAAATAGGTTACACAATTTTTTTAAGAAAATAAAAAATTGAGTAATTTTTATGAGAAAAAATACGAGAACGCGTCGTTTAATATTAACAAAAAAAATAAATTGGGTAATCCACAACACAACCCAACCCAAACCGAAAACTAATGGGTTTGTTCAAATCTACCAATTAATATAATGGGTGACGTTTTACCTCATTCAAACTGGAGTATCTTATATGGTTCGGGTCTAGGGTTTGGCCAAACCCACCAACAAACACCCTTACACGGTGCACTTGGTCATTTAACAAACACTTTCGAAAGCACGCCGAATTTGTTTTCACTTGACAATGGCGACACCATTCTCTACAATCCTTCAAAAGTCTCGTAACATCACTGCAACTTTTCTACTGTGTAGACCATACTCTTCCACAGTCACAAACCGTAGAAACCTCTTCGCCAGAATAAGCCCCCTTGGCGACCCTTCAATCAGCATTTCCCCCATTCTCGAAAACTGGGTCCAAGAAGGTAACCCTCTCGATTACCGACAGCTTCAGCGCATCATCAAATCCCTCCGCTCTAGCAAACGCTTCAGCCAAGCACTCCAGGTCTCTCTCTCTATCTTAACTTTATAATTAGGTTTTTATTTTTTATTATATATATTGTTTAGTGAAACTTATTCTAATAGCTGAGAACTAATTTAGTTGCTAAGTCAAATTATGTGAATAGTCTATCAAAATCTATATAGCTGTCTATGTTGCACCGACTCTTCTGATTGAAGGCGTGACACCGACACCGACTCTAGTGATCACATTGAATCATGTCATTTTCTCAAAACTTTACTATGTCAGTGTTGTGTCTGGTGTCCGTGTCTGTATCTGTGCTTCATAGATAGCAGTAACAAGTTAAGATGGAAGATATTGAATATAGCTATATGTGTTTGTATTGTGTCTGATATTGAGACTTGTTCAACATTAGACACTATTCAATTTGATGTGTTTGTGTTATGTAGATAAAAGTTACATTCGTCCCTCTGTTATAGACAGTTGAATATTTTTAGAATTTGGATTGACCTTAACTCGCTGAGGAGGTCTCTTACTTATTAACATATTTTCAGACCCTATCTCATTCGATCTGGTACCCTGAATACACCCCTTCACTACATGAGTTGCTCGCTAGCTGAGTTTTTGGATAGACTATGAATTTTATTTTTGGTTTTTATATGCAAATAGAAGAAATCGAGTGTAACTATATGTGTTAGTGTCAGTGTCTGATACTGCCACGTGTCAAACATTAGACACGCATTCAATCTAAAGTGTTAGTGTTGTGTAGATTAAAATTTAAACCTACATCTGTCCCTCTGCTAGAGACAGTTGTGTGTTATTTGGATTTGGGTTGGATTTAAATCAACCTCTAGATTTGTAAAGTTAGAAATGTCTCCCACTCATTAACATGTTTTCCGGCCCTATCTCATCTGATATACACCCTCTTACACCTATGAATAGACATCTAGTGCGTGACGTGAGTATCTCAATAGCGGGTGACCCAACAAATTTTGGATAGGTTTTGATACTGTATTGGAATCTACGTTGAGTCCAAGGTAGTTAAAAGCGAGATTTTACACATAATCGATAAGAGGAATTAAAATCGTAAATCATTACATTAATCATAGGATTATACAAAATTCACTAAATGCATATAAAATAGCATAAGTAGGAAAAAGGAAAACTTCAATCACACTTTCAATACTTAATTAAATGTAAGTTTATGAAATAATAGAATTAGAAAGCAAGGATCACAGGAAAAGAGAGAAGCAAGAGAAACGATCGGAGTGGGAGGTGTATGGAGAAGCTGCGCTCTTCCAATTTTGTGCTTGTATCATTGGAAAGATGCGTGTCAAACTTACTGCACAGTTAATGTGCACATGACCATTTAAAATACTCAATTTCCTCTTAGAGCAACTCCAGTGCTTGGTATTTTATGTTGTCCGCCGGTATGTAATGTTTGTTATTCCAATATTTTGCTCATTTTTCCGCTGGAGTCCGCCATAGTGGAGTAACCATTACTTTCTGAAGTAACGTTACTTTGTGGATCCAATTAAATAAAATGCATTGCTTTAAATTACAATAAGTTGAAATATAAATAAAATACTCATATATAAGTTAAAGATGTGGGACCCAATATGAGATTTTTAGAGTTCACTGTTGGAGTAAAAAAATGTGTGAGTTGTTTTAACATGATGTAGCACAATGGGGCCCACAAAATAACCATTAGTAGTGTTCACCATTGGAGGTGCTCTAAAAAAACCTAATTTCTAAATGGGATTTTACTGATCCATGAAAAGAAACTGGCCATATTCTAACTCGAGTTACTGAAAGGGTCATATTCTTAACACGAGTTACTGAAATGGGTTTCCTCTGACCCACGAATGAAAACGCTCCATCTTTCCCCAACCCTAGAGTGCACCGCGAATTCTACCACTGCAACCAGAATCAAGGAATTGATTCAAAGATCGTGGATTCTATGATTTCACGATTGATAGGAGTGATTATACACAATTTCACTAAATTACGGTTCTGGGTATACTCATGATTGTTCAGGGAAACCATAATCGTAGAATCGTACGACTATACGGTTGAAATCCTGATTATGACTACTATGGTTGAGTCTAACTAGTATCTGAGTTTTAGTTAATTAGTCATTTAGTCCCTCCGACTATAATGAATTTTGGTTTTAGTCCTAGTGATTTTTTGTTTTGTTTTGTTATCCCTGTAATATCATATACCATTTCTTTGGTCCTTAAAAATGATAGATAAAGAAAAGTGAAATAAAAAGTAGAATGTTGAAGGCAAAAAAGAATGAAGAAGGCGAGTTCTAGTTTGTGGGTTTTAAGAGGAATCTGGAGTTGAAGGGATGAAGATTGTTATGCTCTTTGAATTTTATTTGAAAAACTATTTCAAAGGCGTAGTCTTAAAATGAGGTGGATGAAAATTTAATTACAAAATTGCCAACTCAGAGGTGCCATGTGGACCTCAATTAGTCACATCAGCAATTTTATACTGGAATGTGACTTTAAGGACCAAAACAGATTGCGGGATAAAAAAACAAAATAAAAATAAAAATGACCAAAATCAAATTCGCTATATTTACATGGACTTAATGAATAACTAAACCAATTAAAAAAATGAATAACTAGACCTTAATTATTTTTAGTGGACTTGTATGTTCCGAGTTGAGGAACTCTTGTTTACTTTTTTGTTTTTGTGTTGAGCAACTGAATCAGGTGCCAAAGTTTTTCTGTAACAACTAGAATTGGTCTTGAGAAAAAAAGGAGTTGAAATCCTATCATGTGTTTCTTTCTTTAAATCGATCCTTTTGTCCCGGTTCTGAGCTGACTAAGATATCTTCAATGTTGATAAGTTCAGGTTTCTGAATGGATGAGTAGCAAAGGTCTATGCCCAATTTCAAGAACTGACCATGCCGTGCGACTAAATCTTATTGGTAAAGTTCGTGGACTTGATAGTGCGGAGAGCTATTTCCAGAATTTAAGTGATGAAGATAAAACTGAAAAGGCTTATGGTGCTCTTTTGAATTGTTATGTAAGAGAAGGATTGGTTGATAAGTCACTCTCCCTGATGCAGAAGATCAAGGATTTGGGTTTTGTTTCTGTTCTAAATTACAATAATATTATGTGTCTTTACTTGCAAACTGAGCAGTATGAGGAAGTCTTTGGTGTTTTGGCATCGATGAAAAAGGACGGTGTTTCTCCCGACACATTCAGCTATAGGATATGCATAAACTCTTACGGCGCAAGGTCTGATTTTTTGAATATGGAGAAACTGTTGGAAGAAATGGAACTGCAAAGCCACGTCGGATCAGATTGGGCCACGTATGCTATGGTGGCTAACTACTTCATCAAAGCAGACCTGAAAGAGAAAGCTTTAGTCTACCTGAAGAAATGTGAGGACAAAGCAGACAAACGCGACACGATTGCATACAACTATCTGATTTCACACTATGCAAGTCTTGGAAACAAAAAAGCCATGATGAGATTATGGAAACTTCAGAAAGAGAACTGTAAGAAGCAACTTAACAGGGAATATATAACCATGTTGAGTTCTTTGGTGAAGCTGGGTGACTTTGATGAAGCTGAAAAACTTCTTGCAGAGTGGGAGATATCTACTAATTCTTATGATTTCAGGGTGCCAAACATCCTTTTGATTGGCTATTCCAAGAATGGATTGATCGAAAAAGCGGAAACAATGCTGCAAAGCATAATTGAGAAAGGGAAGAATCCTATTCCTAACAGTTGGGCTATCATTGCTGCTGGGTATGTTGCTAAAGAGAATATGGAGAAGGCATTTCAATGCATGAAGGAAGCTGTGGCTGTACAACCCAAGAATAAAGGTTGGAGACCAAAAATTGATGTTCTTTCCAGCATTTTGAGTTGGGCTATCAATAACAGAGATTTAGATGAAGTAGAAGATTTCGTGAATTCATTGAAGAATGTGACTTCAATGAATAGGGACATGTATCTGTCCTTGATCAAGATGTATGATAGATGTGAGAGAGAGGATAAAATTTTAGATAGTATGAGAGCTGATAAAATAGAGGTTGATGAGATTTTGGAAAGTATGAGAGATGATAAAATAGAGCTTGATGAAGAGATTGGGGAAATTCTTAACTCAAGATTGCAATAATACTGATTTCTTACCATCATTGGTATGGAATGCAGTTGATGTCAAATGAGTGATACTAGAATAGCATTTTTGTGTGTCGTAGATCTATTTTAAAGCTGCATTTATCATGCAGATGTGTTAGTCTGTAGCTGGTGCTAATTTGCATAGACATTTATCTATTTTAAACTCTGATCCTATGATAATTGGCTGACAATGGCACATAGAGATGACGACCGATGTTATGTATGGTTATGGTACTATGTTATTGAGTAACTAGTTGAATTAGTGAATCACGAATGAATTGGTGAACATAAAATATACTAAGAGGTCTACATCAAATTTATAAAATTTATACTAAAACAAAAGCGAAAACAAATTAGTAAATTTATACTAGTTGAATTAGTAAATTCTGTATTGCATAAACAATACATTAATATGCTAACGTATAATAGGTCGAATCCTGCTCTTTAAACAAAAAAATTTGCTCGCACCCAACTGAAATACCTAAAATACCCCTGCGTTAGTTAACTAATGCAAGTGTAAAAATTTGCGCAACTTAAGTATTGCAGCTTGAGTTAAGTCGCGCATAGTGACTTAACTCACTTTTTCTAATTTATTTACAATATTCAAATTATTTTATTTACTTTATTCTAATTTATTTATTTACGTTATTGTAATTTATTTATTTACTTTATTCTAATTTATTTGCTCACTTTATTCTAATTTATTTATTTACGTTATTCTAATTTATTTATTCACATAAAACAAATAATTATTCGAATTTATTCATTAAATAAATACAAATACAATATAAATAAAAAGAAATAAACTAAATTAATATTTATTCGGATTTATTCATTAAATACAAAATTAGAAAATAAAAGCAAATATAAATAAAAAGAAATGAACAAAATTAATACATATAACAACATCTCATTTTATTAATAGAATTCATACAATAATTGATACATTTATTCGAATTCACTAAATCTACTTATTTTCTTTTTACCCTCTTGGGGTAAAAAGTGATCATCCTTGGGGTAAACAGGGAGCAACCTTCTTGGGGAAAATACATCATCAACCCTTGGGCTAAATCTAAATCTGGTTCTTTTTATACCCCAAGAAGATTCTTTTTACCCATGGTAAAAAGTTTCTGGGGTAAAAAGAAGCAAATTTAATTTTATCTCAAGGGTTGATCACTTCCCTCAAGTCGGCTACTCACCATTTACCTCAAAACTGACCACTTTATACCTCAAAGGGGTAAAAAGTGACTAGAGACTATTGAAAAAGAAAGAAAGAAGAGAAACAGAGGGAGAGAGTGAGGAGAGAGAGAAAGTGATATGGTGTGAGGAAATATGGAAGTATGGAGGGGTATTTATAGGTGGAAATAGTATATAGGTTATAACTACCATAAATGTGATCAAAAAAATGTGTAAACTTGGTAAAAAAAAAAAGGTGTAAACTTGGTAAAAAAAAACGTGTAGATTGAAGGTTGAAAACCTGACCACCGTCCAAAAAACGGGTGTTCCTGTGCTCACACCACCGACCAACCTGCGTGAGTTAACTCGCGCTCACGTCAGTGGTGCGTGACTTAACTCACGCAGGGGTATTTTTGAAAGTTCAGCTGGGCACGAGTGAATTTTGTTGGGAGAATAGCAGAATTCTAATAGGTCAAATACCATCTACTATTGCTCTTTTAAGTTACATGGTTGTAACAAGTTTACCCACTTTGGTTGGTTTAGTTGTGTTGGTTTGGGACCATGGTGTTTGCTTTTCGCAAGGTCTCAGATTCATTTCTCTTTGATACCAATTTTGGTGAACTAGTTTGATTTTTTAATTTTTAAAAAAAAATGGTTGTAGTAGGTTAGTCCTTTTAAGTTTTATTTTGTTAAAGATTAGTGTTTTAAACCATAAAATACTTACATTGTTACCTATTTTCAGCCAACTTCATTACTAAATCCTTATGGACTAGTAACATTGAAGGGGTAGGTTCAAAAAATGTTTATAACACCAAATATGATTACTTACGCATATTTTTTTGTTTTCAAATTCAAACATATTTTTTACAAATAAATGTTTCATCAATAACTTTATAAATAAAGTAATTGAACAATTTTGTTTAAAATTAAGACTGAATTATACACTTATGAACCCTAGTTTTGAGAGCAGTGAATTTGAATCTTCTAACTTAACATTAATCGTCCATATAAACACATTTTAATGGAGCATGATGAAAATAAGCTAGTGGTACATACATTTTATGATTTAAAGACCAATTTATATTTTTTTTAAAAGACTAACTTATTATGAACATTCAATTTAAAGGATCGTGGGAGGTATTACATTATATAATATTTTCAAAAACAAAATCTAGTTAGTTTACATGGTGGAATCTAAGGTGGACCGTCATATATGTTATCTATGATGACTTACATCTTTCAATGATTTAATCTAACTGATCCACACAATAATATAAATTGAATCTCAATGTGTTAAATATCAATGTCGTTTGTGTTTGAGGTCGGTCGATCTTAGTCAATTAAGTAAAAAAAATTGTATTAAAAAAATATTTTGATTTTTTTTTACAATAAAAAATATTTTGATTTTTAAAAAGTTGAATACACAGCTATTAGAGCAAAATTTTAACATATACATTTAGATTTAGAGAACATGCTAATGCTAGCATTTTCCTTAAATAAAAAATAAAAATTTTAAGATCATGACTATTTAATCTTGATAAAACATTTTAGAGGTGATGAATGTACCTAACTACACCGATCACTATCATTAACTACATATATTCAAATTCCAATAATACCGTGCACCATATGCATACTTTATCCTCTCCATCTATCATGTTCATTTTCACAAGTTTTTCACCATTGAAATCGTTCAACATCTTTGTTAAGAGTCTAGATTTTCAATAACATGTGAGAATTTATACTATAGAACTTTTATAACAATTTTTATTATACTTTATGTTTAAACAAGAAAAAGCAAGGAGAAAAATGAAAAGTGAAAAAAGAAAATGATATGAGATCTAGCAAAGAGACCTTTCATGTAAGGAAAAGGAAATACAAACAAGGGGAGGGCCCACCAACTTGCTATGTGTTCCATTCGCAATCGATGTATTATTGACCAATCTTTATCCGTGTGATGGGAATATTTAGGACCATCAAACTATCTTTATTTTGACAACTACGTACCTATCAATAAAAGTTTGTATAATTTATATATGATGGGTTAACATTAATTAAAATCATTAAAAAATATAAATTTCAATACAAATTTGCTATTTCGAATTTCTTAGCTTGCATAAATTTATACATAATAGAAAAATCATATAAAAATACAAACAAGTGATTATGGTTGATGCCAATTCAGCATATGTAACTCTACCCATTTTTGTTGATAAACATGTAAGAATGATTATATTTTTTTATAAAGCCCATCAAACTGTCATTATTGGTCCATACGAGTCAGATATAAATTCTTTTTAAATTTAACTTAATCACTGTCTTTTTCCTAATCCAAGCGGCAAAATCTCTAATTTAATTCAAATTTTAAAGGAGTATTATTTAAGAAAATTTCCCATAACGGCTTGTCTTTGGCCTCATTCCAATTCATCCAACCATTCACAAATCAGATCTTGTTCTCATATCATCTCAATGGAGTCCTTCAAGGGTACTCATTTTATCTATTTAAAAGCGATAATAATTTTTTTTTTTGTTGAATAATTGGGAGCAAAAGCATCCACCACTAGATTAATAGCCCCGAGGGAAACCAATACAATTCAAATCTGCCATAAGAGGGATTACAGTAAAATCTGCAACATTAACAAAATCTTAGCTAACTTTATAAATTTTTGGAGTAAAACATATATATTTACTCAGAATACACTCAAGTAATGAAATACCCCATTTTAAATTTAGTATATATTTTTTTTTTTGCAATAGAAGACATTGTATATGTTGTACTCCATTATATATGGTGTATTTCATTACTAATTTTTGTCAAAAAAACTCTTATATTTTTTAAAAAATTCAATTGTACATGGAGAACTACATTATATATCCCATAAGTTTTCGATAAAAATTAATCATTATTAAACGACGAAGTAGTAATAATACATTCATTACTAGGGGTGAAAATGGGCTAGACTGGATCGGACTTTGTAATGCCTAAACCTGACCTACTTCCAAAAGTATAGATCTGTGCATGACATATTACCCGTCATATGCTTGTTTTTTTAGGTTTGACCTTACCTTTTTAAAGGCCCGATGAAGCTTGAAAGCCTATTTTACTCTAAGGTCTAGCCACACCTATAAACCTACTAATAAATATGTCAAATCTTATGAATGCCTAAAACGCACAAATATATTTGCTACTAAATAACGAAATTTTATAAAGATCTATTCACACCATATACCTACTAGTAAATAACCAAAGAGAAATGTTAACCAAATCTTAATAGACCAACCTGATAGACTTAATAGATTTTTTTTTATAAACTTTAGTCTAACCTACTTAATTAAATAGGCTTTATAAAAAGGTTACCTAACTTTTTTATTAAATGAGTTAAGACAAACTAAATTTTAAATAGACTAGACCATAGATCTCTGTGTAGGGACCTCACCTGTTCACACCCTTGTTCATTTCGCACACAATATTGCAGTTTGCGGTTTACGAACATTAAAAAACACCTAGTTAGATGTGTCCGAGAAGCACACAAAACACGGAAAAGAAAAAGCAAAGGAAAAAAAAAACATTCACTTTAGAAAATCTCTGTCTTAATATTAATCTCATTTTTCATTATATTAACCCAAATCTAAACCACTTTGCTTTTTCACACACCCTTTTCACACTTCCCTAGCTACCTCATTCTCTACTAACCCCTTTCATCTTCTACCACACTCATTGAAGCAAAGCTTTGTTAATTTGCATATACATAGTTGATAATTGAAAATGAGGGGTCCATTAGGTGCAGTGATAGGAAGCTATACATCAAGTGATGGAGTTACTCAAATGGGTAGTGGAATCATTAAGCATAATAGAAAATGTAGAGATATCACTGCTCTTGTTTTCTTTATTGCTTTTTGGATTGCAATGATTGTTAATTCCAGTTTTGGTTTTAACCAAGGAAACCCACTTAGGTAAAAAAGATTCTTTTAGTTCAACATTGTGTGTGTTCTTCTGTTATTTGGTGTTTCTGCAATTGGCAAGTTTTCATTTTTATTGCAAATTTTAATGCATCTAGTACTTTCTCTTGATGGGTTTTTTTTATTTGAGATTATTTTTGAGGAAAGTTTGTAAATGGATGCATTTTTCATCCTAGGGGTCCATGATTTTTAATTTTTCTCTTTTTAGTCTTTTATTATTTTACTTAATTAAGGATGATGCTTCAGATTGCATGAAATTCTGATTTTATTCAACATTTATGTCAAATTATTAATTTTTGATTTTGACTAATGTACTACTGGGTCTATTAGCTATTACAGTACTCGTTCAAGAAGGGATCAATCTTTTTGTTTGGTTGGTTAGTTATTATGGCTGGTTAAGAATTTGGGCCCTGTTTGGATAAACGACTTAATTAAGAGTTTATAGTAGAACGGCTTATTGTATAAGTGCTTATTTGTATGCCCTTCATATAACAAAAGATAAAATAAGGCGTTCTACTATAAGCTATCCTGGAGAGCTTATGAAAATAAGCTGAAAACAGCTTATGAACATGTCATAAGCGGTTAACACAGTCTCTCCCAAACAGTCTCAGAAGTGCTTATGCTAGTTGATAAACTCAAATAAGCAAATTCAAGCAGGCCCGTATACTAGGAAGTAGGGCTTGAATGTGTAGCAGGATGTGGCGAATGATTTTTATTCTCTTTTTTGTTGTGAAAATTATGTAATTTTTTTTTATTAGTGTCTCACTAGCAATATGATTTACCTCAGGCTTACTTATGGGCTGGACTACAAAGGTAATGTGTGTGGTGACAAGCATGCACATCCTGGCCTTGGTGAATTGGAGCTCAGATATTGGCAGAATCCTAACCAAGTTTATCAGACTGGATTGAAGGATAGCCAATTCAAACTAGTCAATGCTCGTAGCATATGCTTGTCGGAATGTCCTATTCCTGCTGATGATTCTCTTAAATGGGTGTGTGATTATCCTGAAGGAGATATCCGTCTTTCCATGGAAGATTGGATCAAGACTGACTATGATTATTATCAGTTCCTTACACCTGATATGAGAAACTCCTCTCTTCAACTTCAGGGCCCATGTTATCCTGTTATATTTCCTAGTGTAAATGGTGAGTAAACTATACCTTATGGTGCACATTGATGTTTTTACCCTTTCGACAATGTGTAATTCTGAAAGAGTATTTTTCTTTCCAGTTTACTGGAGTTGCCAGTTTATTGCTCGACCATCAAACACATCACTGAAGCATTGGGAGCAGATGGGTGGAGTTAGCATCAATGAAGACATTGTTATTGATAAATCAATTCACAAGTCTATTAATTCTCGATCAGCTGTCTTAAAGGTTAAATTTTTTCAACTTCCTACTACTTTTATTGGTGTTCTGATTGTAACTTTGTACAAGGATGGCGTAACAACGCAATATCAACATTGTATGTTAGTGTCAAAGGAGAAGATAAGAAATTGAAGGAAGCAAAAAAATCGTGGCAGGGACCTTATGCATATTCAGCGTCGTGTATATTATCGTAGGCTGTAGAATTAAAATGTTTTTTGATTTGTATTTACAGAGGTACATGGCTGACATAGGAAAGGCATGGCCTGTGCTGATTGTTTGTGGAGGGATTTTACCTCTTTTTCTGTCTGTGATTTGGCTGATGATGATTCGGCATTTTGTTGCTGCAATGCCGTGGATAACAGTGGTTCTCTTTAATGTTCTAATAATAGCAGTCACAATGTTCTTCTACATAAAAGGTTAGGATCTCTCATGGCCTATTTCAGTATTTCTAGAGTCAAATATGTGCCCTCTTATGAAATTATCGTTATACCGTTGTAAAAAAAAAAAAATATGAATATCCTTCTGAATTAACTTGTTATTATTTTCTACGTTCTATGTGTTTCATGGGTTAGACACAAGTTAGGCGGTCTACATGTTTCTGTTAAAATGTTGCTGTTATGTGTAATGTGGAGTATGCTTGATGAATTTGAGTTTTATTCTTGTAGATTGAACTTTGACCATAATTATAATTTTGTTCATATCTTGCTATATCGTTGGTTATTCTAGTTTAAACCTATTCTTATATTATTCTGTTAAAACTTATTTAGCCAATTTGTCCCAAATTATGTGTCGTTTTAGAATATAAAGAATATCCAAAAATGAGTATCGTTTTGCTTTTTGAATGTGACATTAATTTTTTTCTTTTAATTCTACCCCCAAATCAATATTGTCTGCATCACTTTCAAGCCATTATACTCCACTAAACATTTGTGACAATGGTTAATAAGGATAGTTTTATAAAATTGAAGCATTCTTTCATTCATTTATAGCTTTCTCAATCTATTTGCAAAAACTTAGAACAACACTTATTCTGGGACCGAGGTAGTAATATTTTAGTTTCCTTATCTGGATTTTGGGCAAACGTCAATCGAACATTAATACTGAGTTAACTTTTCTTACAAATTTTCAGCTGGATGGATTGGAAATGATGCTATTTCTCCCATCATTGGTGAGCATGATCCTTACATTAATGTATTTGGGAGGGTGAGTAACATCCTATTGTCAAAAAGAATTGAAGTGTTCTCAAATCTTTAATGACTGGACAATATTTTGCATGTATACATCTAACAAAATGATTTCACTTCCAGGAGTTAACTCATCTACGTGCTGTCACTGTACTTATGACCGTTGTCATGGCTGTTTCCGTTCTCACTTCAATTGCTATTGTACGGCGCATCCTTATGGCAACATCTGTCCTCAAGGCAAGCATCACTTTGTGCTATCCAATTATTAAATTACTTTCTTATTTTTGTTTTACGATTTCTCTAAAACTTTCTTTGCTGGTTTAAGATACATAGCATGATTCTGATGATGCAGAATTCCTTTCGTTAAACTATTTTCTTATTTTTGGCACTTTTGTGATCCTACCTCCATGTGTTGCGTTGAGTTTGCACATCCAGTTGTCACAATGTTAAACAACATTTTCACAGAACTCTTAAACATAACTTGTCGAAAAACAACAGTGTTCGAGCTACTAATAACTTAAATAATTATGCAGCATTCCTTCCATTACCTGAGTCAGACAATTTAATTGGTATAACTTTAACTTTGTCCACAGGTTGCTGCAAAAGTAATAGGAGAAGTTCAAGCACTCATAATTTTTCCAATCATCCCATATGCTATCCTTGCCGTGTTTTACATGATTTGGACTTCAGCTGCTCTCCATTTATTCAGTTCTGGCCAGATTGTTCAGAACGATTGCAACTCTAACTGCTGCACGTATGATCTTGTGGCAAAACGGGTGAACTGCGACCGTTGTTGTGGATATAGCATTCATTACACACCACATATTGGAATTTCCATACTTTTTCACCTTTTTGGGTGCTATTGGGCCACACAATTTTTCGTAGCGTGCTCCTCAACAGTGGTTGCTGGGTCTGTTGCCTCTTATTACTGGGCCCACGGTGAAACATCTGTAAGTTGCTATTTGGCTCAGAAGTTTTTCCTCATTGGTAAAAGATGCATCATGATAAATTATTAAAATATAGTTCATTGTGTGACAGTCTGACAGATATAAAAAAAATGTATTTAATAATCAGATTCCTGAACTGCTTACACCAACAACTCGGCAAATTTGAGCTAATACTGAATAACATGTTCCCATCAAAAGTAACAATCTTTTAATAGTTTTCTTAGTATGTGTAAGTAACCTTAAAACGCAACTAAAAAGAAACAGAGGCGGGTACTTATTTTGGCCGACTTGAACAAGACCGTCTACTGATTAAGATTTTTCATTTTGATACTTGAAAAATTGTCTGTTGTCCAAGTTATTAAATGTAATTTATATTTCTCAATGCAGCATGAAATTCCATTTCTGTCAGTGTTTTCCTCCATGAAAAGGCTTATGCGTTACAGTCTCGGATCTGTGGCTCTTGGTTCTCTGATAGTGTCATTTGTAGAATCAATCCGGTTTTTGCTTGAATCTCTCCGTCGCAAACTAAAAGTATCTAGCCATATGCATGGCAGCTGGATAGGCAAGGCTGCACATCAATCTTCTCAATGTTTTCTCAGGTGTATTGAGTGGACAATCAAATCAGTAAATCGAAATGCTTATATCATGGTAACTTTTGTTAATCTACATTATTTACCATGAAGCATAATTTTGATGCCGGCTGATTGTTGTATATATTGTTTTGACTTTTCTGACATTAACTGTAATTATCTTCTTGATGCTTGCAGATTGCTATAACTGGCAAAAGTTTCTTTAGCGCATCTTCTATAGCAACAGATTTGATCATGAATAACATTCTAAAGATTGGGCGTCTTAATGTGATCGGAGATGTCATTTTGTTCCTTGGAAAACTGTGTGTCAGCCTCTCAAGTTCCGTGTTTGCATTCCTCATGTTAGACACACACAAGTACAGTTCTGGCCATAACAAGACCTCATCTCCACTATTCCCTGTTGTGGTATGTCTTGTTTATAATCATATATTTTAATGTCATATCCATATATTTTAGAAAACAGACATTGTTTTGAAACTCAAGAATAGTTCAAAACCATTTTGATCCTACATCAGCTCATGCTTTGCACCATCAAATTGTATGGTGCAAATGAAAGATTACAAGAGTATAAACACAAATATATATTAATGGGCTTATGCATTCAATACTTAGAACTCTAACACGCTCCCTCAAGCTGGAGCATATAGATCATATGCACCGAGCTTGTTTCCGATAAACTCAATTCGATAACTCATGAGAGACTTAGTGAGATTATCAGCTAGTTGAACATTAGAATAACAATTAGTGACAATATAATCAGATAGAACTTTTTCTCCAACTAAATGACAACCCACTTCATTGTTTATTCCTTGTGAAAAATTGGGTTGGGAGCAATATGAAGAGCAACCTAAATATCGCAAAACAACTTCATTTGAAAGACCTCAATAAATTTTTGCTCATGAACTACTTGCATGATCCAGACGAGCTCAGATGTGACCAATGCCATAACAGCATACTTACCCCAAGATCTAACAATAATCTCAAGCTTCTTATTTTCCAAGTAAGGATGACAGACTGCTGTTAGGAGGTTCCCTTGGTTGCTCAGGCAAGATGTCGACATTGTGAGCAAGAGTAACTCGAGGAGGACAACCATTCATTTTGAAGCACCTCTCTTGTGTTCCCACTTCCTATGACAATAAGTGCTTGTAGGGCATAACAAAGTGGCTGAAATACCAAATAAGAGCACAACAGCTCAAACAGTAGTGGTTCATGGAAGCTGGCCGGAGTCCCGGCAGCGATGGTGGTTGAAACTTGAAACGGATATGGGCTTATGGGCTCAATATTTGTAAATTATGGTGGTTCATAGAAGAAATTTTGTAAATTATGTTTCATTACTTACGAATGACAGACAAGAGGATATAGATACATTTACACAAATGGGCTTATGGGCTCAATATTTTTTTAACAAAATGGGCAGAATACTTGGAACTTGTAAACTATCTACATTAGGACCAAACTTACACCTAGTTGATTGTATCGTTGCCATCAAGTTCTCAAATCAAACAATAGCACGTAGTTACCTGTTTCTAATTTAGCTGCATGCTCACAAGTCACAATGTATGCTATTTAATGTTGGAAAAACAGACCCCATTTCATTGATTGTTTCAAAGTACTTGATTACTAGAACATAAGAAACGTATCGTAATATTTTTTCACTTCTAATATTAGAACACAATTTATTGATATCATGCATGCATTCAACATTGACATAAAAGTTACTCTTTCACCATCAAATGTGAATTCTAAAACTATTGTCAGAACTTTATATTTGGTGTATTGTAATGCAGGTATGCTGGGCTCTTGGATATACTGTTGCAACTCTATTCTTTGCAGTGGTGGAGATGTCAATTGATACAATAGTTCTCTCATTCTGCCAAGATTCTGAAGAACACCAAGGGACAGCACAGTATGCCCCACCCCTTCTCATGGAAACTCTCAGTAACCAAAACGAGACGAATAGACTTACCCAAGGATCACAATGAAACTAGTAT
>Ga0315913_1003425_pt1 | contig 19071 bp, 12 predicted proteins | sample MpolsnodulesMG_FD_207736 | JGI IMG/M metagenome (GOLD analysis project Ga0315913, IMG submission 207736) | Medicago polymorpha root nodule microbial communities from Los Angeles, California, United States - small nodules | ecosystem: Host-associated > Plants > Roots > Nodule | place: USA... | reverse complement strand
AGTACTTTTTAGTGTACATATCCAAACATAAATAGCTTATCAAGTATAAGAGCTTATAATGTAAGCTCTAATGTTATAAGCCCTAATGCTATAAGCATCTATATAAATTGTTTATCCAAACGGGGCCTTATACACATTGCAATATTTTTAATGACTAAGGTGCTCATGAGGACAAACAATTTTTTTTTATTTGGATATGTACTTTGGAATTCTTGTTGGACATGTTATTTTAAAAAAAAAATATGTTGGATGAGAGAAAAGTTTCTTCCACACTCTTATCAACTTGAATTTTTTTCCATCATACATCCTTCTCGCGTGTCCTTCAAAATTTTCAATTTTGCCCTCGTTCAAATTGTATAACCCGAAATGTTATAATAATATTTAAAAAGTCAATTTCAATAGGCTAGTTTGATTTTTTCAAAGAAAAAAAAGACCGCAAACTAGAAGAGCAACTATTTGTCACTCAATCAATTTATAATAATGTGTAAAAACAGCTCGACAAATAGAAACCAAATACAAATTTAACATTATGCAGGGGTATAATAATGTGTAAAAACTTTCATTATATTGTATCTCTGTGAGCTTAACTCAGTTGGTAGGGATATTGCGTATTATATGCAGGAGCCGAGGTTCAAACCCCGGACACCCCACTTCTCAACGATTTAATTGTGTGAGTTCTAGCCACTAGACTACTTGACAAAAAAAAACTTTCATTATATTGTTATATTTCAGATTCTTTTTAAAGGAATTATGTTTCAGATTATATAAGTTGAATTGGTGGATTATGGTTTCAACATATATAATCCAAAATGGTTGAGCACAGAGGCATCATACATCATACATGTACCCACAATTTGCCTATTTGCAATATCTTTTACCAAACATATATATAAACATATAACCAACACACATTAAAACACACTATTGACACCCATAGCTATTAAAAAAACATCATAATATTTTATCCAAATTATAGGAAATATCTAAATTAAACACCGAATGCTTGAGGACTAACATTTATTTTTTTGGAGGACACAATGTGTCAGGGTGGGAAAATACGAAAATGGATAAATGTGGGAAGGAGTTTGGGCTTACTTATATACAGTCATGTTTCAAATTGTATAAATTGATGCGTGTTGTTTTTATTTCGGATTATATAATCAGATATAAAATTGAAAAAACAGACAGCGAGAGGTTTAGAAGATAGAAAGAAAAAAAATCTCTATCAACTTTTTCATGGATAGAAAATGTTATCGAGTCTCGGTTATTACCATTATCCAAGTCTAAACACAATTGAGAAAAAGAAATAATTACAATTGTGATTATTTACCATTATTCCAATATTATATTTTATTATAACATTCAAATAAAATGGGTATCACATTAAGCGGTGAGACCTACATGAATTTCATCAAATAAGAGAATGAGTGTTAGAGAGAATAATGAAAAGAAAATGTTGTTGACACTCCTCACCAAAACGTCTTGGGGTACATAATTGGCAAATAATCACAATTGAGAACTGTTATTATTAATAGTAATAGGTTGGATCAACTGGGGAACAAAATATGGTTGTACTTTTTTTTTTGAAAGAAAAATATGGTTGTACTTGTACCATCGGGTTGGTTACTCTTGAGTATCAATTGCATTGCATAGCATTGGACTTGCCTCGCCATCTTGTCTTGTGAACCGGTCTCAAAGCATATCCACAGAACACAACCAATACTCCATCAATTGGGACCACCACGATATGAGGATTATATTGGTACAAAATGTGGGTGTTGTTCTATGTTGGCGGCACTGAGCTCGGCGACAAAAATACTGAGGACAAGTAATCGCCCGCTTAAGTTGAAATGGTCCCAACCCAACAGCCACCGCCCTTCACATTGCTGAATCAGTAATGTATACACATGCATGCCCCAACAAGAATCATACCAATAAGTGAGATTAAAAATCCTGTTACTCCTGTCAAGGAATTGTTGGAGCATTCCTAGGATATCTACCGGAAGATGTGAATCCTTGAAGAATTTGTGGATGTTCTTGCTTCAAACGTTTGTCTGAGAATCCCTGAAATGGCCTGATTCACATAACAAAAATAGCGAGTTAATGACCAATGGTGAAGAAAAATAGTTACCATAAGAGAATAAACAACTTTTAAAAATCAGAAAATCAATGCCAGATGCCAATTCTATCTGTAGGGGCTTCGCAAACCATGGCTAGTCTAGTTTCTGAAGATGGAGCTGCCTTCTAGATTCAAATATATGCAAACTACCACATGCTAGATTAGAGAGCACAACACCATGGAGACTAGAGAGCATAGACTAAAGTCCTTTCATTATACAACAAAAAATGAAAAGAAAAATAAACATACACAATCTTCTAATCAAAATAATAGAATAGACCTAGGAGAACTCTGCCATCTCTGAATGCTTTGGCCATGCATTGTTCTTAGACTTCCAAGTGCCTTCTCGGCAGCCTGAAGAACGAAACGCATCTTACTATCTTAGTACTTCAACACATGTAAAAAGGTTAATCTAATTAAAGGAAGAAGTCATACACATCCATATATATATATATATTGTTTCATCATTAAAGAAAACATAATACCTGCATTTTAGCCACATCCCATGTTAATCCGGTCCCTTTAGCATAGACCTGGCCATCTATCTCAACCTGCAAGAGAAAACATGTTAAATCTTGCCAGAGCTTTGTTACCATTATTAAAAAAAGACAAGAAAAATGCCCTAACTAATAACAAATTGTCGGGTTAAACAAGACACCATATTAAGGCAGAGAAGGCTTCCAGGTCATCCTTTATAAATTATAAGTCCCATTGGACACAAGTACGCCATTAACAAGACTACTACCCCATACCTGAGCCCAGATTTCATTTAGTAAAAGAGCATTTCCATCCAACACTCACCCTACAACTTCCCAGTTCAAAAATAAGAATAGTAAACCACATAAATAGAAGGGAAAAAAATAATAGTTCAGATATTTTATCCTGGACACCAAACTGTCTAACAGACAAAAAATATAAAGAAAATCCAAACATAAACAAAATGTCTCTCTTAATCCTTTTTTTCTGCCCCTCAAATGAATAAAGAACTAAAACACACAAAGGTTTTGAAAGAAGGCATAGCCATTTTGCAATTCAATGAGAATGTCCTTTTTAAATGAATTAGTTCAGACCACTGAAGCATTTGATTACCAACCTGTGGAATGCATCAATTCTATCCTCGGATGAGCGCATTGTGTTTGCTACAACAAGGGTTTCATCCAGACCAAACACTATACTCAAACATCTGAGATTTAACATCACAAGGGACGAATTATAAAGTCCCATGGGAACAATAAATCCCCAGAAACATGGTCTGTCATCATTCCACGAATGTATTGCAACCAGATGGAATTCTTTCCCGAACAGCGGCATAACCCCATTCTGTAGAGGTCAACATTGTATTAACAATTATTAATATCCAACAAGAAAATTAAGTATGGAAAGAAAATAAATGTAACGGATAACCGCGTAAATTTAAGTAAAACAACGCATATAAGATACGGTGCATTGTAAGCTAGTGGAGGTTGGGAAAATGCTAAAGAAGCATACAGTGCCAAACAAAATTTGACATCATAAACAACCCAATCCATCTTTTTCAGTATGATACATATTGGAAAGATTTGCTGTTATGTTCAAGTCAGAAAGAAGAAAAAAAACATTTTATTACACTTTAGACCATAACTGAAATGTTTTATGCATATCATATATATACCTGAAAATCGGTGCATATCAGAATTGTGTTCTTTCTTTGAAACCTCATCAGCAGTTTGGTCTATATAGCCTGATGAGTGTTTAAGACTGAGTTATTGAGGATTGGTTCTAACTACAGTTTCATAACCCCTAATGGTGTGTCTATCAAAGCACTTGTCATGCTCTCTTAGAAATTGTGGTTGGGTGTTACACAACCCCACAAAATCAACTTGTGAGGTGAGGATTGCCACTTATAGACACTTGTTCAGGCCATCTCCCATCCAATGTGGGACTCTTAACACACCCCCTCACGCTCAGGACTGGACATCTGGAGCGTGGATATAAAAGGTGGGTGACCCGATAGTGGAAACCTGATAACAGATGACCCAACTTATCTTGGAGGAGGCTCTGATACCATCTTAGAAATCGTGGTTGGGTCTTACACAACCCCACAAAACCGGCTTGTGAGGTGAGGGTTGCCCCCACTTATAAACACTTGTTCAGGGCATCTACCATCCAATGTGGGACAACCTTCAACCTTCTAACCTCAGCTTTTTTGCTAAATTTAAGTCCTTTTCTCCCCATTTCTATCAGCAATTTTTTCACCTCAATTTCGTACGACCGTTTAAGTGAGCGGTCTATCTCTGGTTCAGATGATGATTTGAGCCATCCACAGGTTAGAATGTCGTATGTGAAAGAATTAGGAATTCTTCCTTTTGTCAGCAAGTCATTCAAAAGTTCTGTAGCTTCACGCATCATTCCAGCTTTTGCATAATCACTAATAAGCACATTATAGGTTTTTGAAGTGGGAACAAAACCTTTGGTTATCATTTCAATGTAAAGTATTATAGATTTTTTTTTGTTTTCATCTCTACCATAGCCGGAAACCAATATGTCATAAGTAGCGGCATTTGGGACAAATCCTCTTTCCTTCATCTCACTAACTAATTTCTCTGCCTCTTCCATCAAACCAGCATTTGAAAGACCTCCTAAAAGGGTATGGTAAGTAGTAATATTTGGAGCGATTCCATCAGCAAACATCTGTGAATAAGTCTTCAATGCCTTCTCCACGTGACTTCCTGTACAGTAACCGCGAATAAGGGCATTGTAAGTAACATAATCAGCTGAAATTCCACGTTTTACCATTTCATCAAGGACCACTTTTGCCTTTCTAGTCATCCCTAACCTGCAAAATACAGTGATTAGTGTGTTATACACAGTCAGGCTGAGTTCGAGGCCCGAGGCGACAAGTTTCTCGTGAATTTGCAAAATTTTGTCTGCTTTTTTACTCCTTGAATATGCTTTAACCAGAAACTTGTGAGTAATTGGGGTTGGCACAAACTCCATAACTAACATTTCATCTAAAACTTTTTCTGCTTTTTCAACTGCACCAGTTTTACAAAGCCCGCCAATCAGAATGTTATAAGTGACTGCATTTGGCATTACCCCGTAGCTCTTCATCTCATCCAAAATATCCAAAGCATCTTCTGTCTTACCTTTGATGCAGTATGTGTTAATTATAGTGTTATATGTAATACAATCTGGAGCCAAACCCAGATCTATCATTCTTGAACAAACATATTGCGGGTCATATTTCCCCAGCCTCAAGAGCCCCTTAATCAAAGCATTGTAAGCAACAACATCAAACCGGATGTTTTTCTCTTTCATTTCCTGGACAATGGAAAGAGCAGCTAACTGGTTTCCTTCTTTAAAGTAGCCATCTATTAGAGAAGCATAATTAACGATATCCGGGTCTATACCCTTGGAGTGCATTTCTTTAATTAACGACCGAGCTTCATCCATCCTCCCAACTCTTTTCAAGTTGTTCAATAAGATATCAAATATGACATTGCTTTCCTCCAATCTACGCGATTCCATTTCCTTAAAGAAATCATCAGCAACGTCTTCTTCACCTGCCCTAAAATAGGCATCAATTAAAATTGCATAAACAATAGTATTTGGCATAATATTCCTTTGGACCATCTCCCTTAACACATCAACTGCTTTACTAAGCATTCCTTTTTTAGCATATCCATTTATAATGGAAGAAAAGGTAATAACATTTGGAGGAACATGTTCCTTCTCCATTTTTTGTAACACTAACTCTGCAAGTTCCATTTTTCCTAACTTGCAATACCCATCAAGCAATGCCGAATACGTGACACAGTTTGGGGCAAGATTGAGCTTTAGAATAGTTTCAAACACTTCCTCAGCCTCTTTAGTTTTCCCAACTTTGAAAAGTCCATCCATTACAGTTGTGCATGTAACTATATCAAAAGAAATGCCCCGAACAACCATTTGGCTTTGAAGATTAAAAGCTTCCATAACCCTCCCAGATTTGAACAGTGAGTTAATAATCGTAGCATACGAGACATGATTAGGATCTAAACCCATTTCATACATCTCTCTAAACAAAACTGCTGCCTCGGTTAGTTTACCATGCCTGCAGAATCCATAAAGAATAGAACTACAAGTAACCACATCCGGCATGATTCCATTCATAATCATCTGCTTATACAGAGAATGTGATTTTTCAACTCCAACAAACTTACAGTACGCAGCGATTAATGTTGTGTATGTGACAAGTGTAGGCTGCAAATTTCTTATCTCGTTTTGAGTTACAACATCATTATTTTTCAACCGATCTTCGTCTTTCCAAAATCCCAAAATCTCATTGAAAAGAGATTCAGCCCTCGTAAGATCACCCGTTTTACAAAAAGCTTTAAGCAAAGTATTATAAGTAACAATATCAATCTTGACATCACTCCTCCAGCTATTCTCAATCAAATCCGTTGCTTGACTCATCAACCCAGCTTCACAATACCCATCAATCAAGGTATTCAAACCAATAACATCTTTTGTAACCCCACCATCAACCAAATTGTACATAACCCACTCAGCATATTGAACCAATCCAATTCTGCAATAACCCTTAACTAGTATATTACAAGTGATTGAATCAAAACATAAACCTCTTTTAACCATTTCAGACAACAGACCAAAACCCTGATCAACCAACCCTTTGTGACAGAATCCCCAAATAACAGTATTATATGTAACATTATCAATATCAACAACATGATTGTTCCTAAGATATCCTAAAGCCAAATCCAAATCACCAACTTTACACAAGGAATGAACCAAAATATTAACACTGAAAACATCAGGTACAACCCCAGAAAACACCATATCAGAATACATAAGTTTTACCTGAGAAACTAAACCAGAGGCATTGAATTGATACAAAAGGGTATTCCAGAAAGGTAAAGTGGGAACAAGAGCAAGAGCACGCATGTGAGAGAAAGTGGCAGAGGCGGTGGAGAATCTGCCATGTGTTAAATAGAGGCGAATGAGGGTGCAGAAGAATGAAACATAGAGATGGGTTTTGGTGGGTGGGATAAAAATTGAATCTTTATGGATTTTGGAGGAGAGTGTTCTTGTAATGGGTGTAGGGTAGAAGAATCTTCTGAGTCTGGTGGGGGGTGAGAAAAAGAAGATAAGGGTGTTGGTTTGCACCCTTATCTTATTCAGATGCATCATCTACTGTGTCGATTCAAAGTTCAGCTGCATGGTAATTGCTTGCTGAGAATGGAAGTAGCAAACACTATGGGAGGGACGCGGAGCTTGGGTTGAGGGAGGAGAGTTCTTTGTTGTTGGTGGTAAATGGAGAAACAGAAAATTAAATTTTTTAATCCTGTAAAATTATAAACTTTTAGGCTCTATTTGGATTGACCGAATAGAACGGAGTGGAGTGGAATAGAACACAATGGAATGGAGCGTAGCGGAATAGAATGGAATAGAGAGTCCATTCCATTGTTTGGGTATTCTATGATGGAATGAAACAAATTTACCTTTCTATTGTTTGGAAAGCTGACGGAATGAAATGAATTATAATTTTTTTATTTCAAATTTACCCTTATATGTAAATGATAACAAAATTTATAACTATGATAAAAAAATAATTTGAAGTCTTACAATTTATGAATTGTATTCGTCATGTATAATAGGCTAAAATGGAAGAAACTTGTTAATTATTAATAGTAGGTATTAAAAAGTGCAACTAGATTTTTGTTCTTCAAAAACATGAATGAGGCAGGTCGGTAATGGACAAAAACTGTTTGACACATATGATATGGGTTAAAGATGTAGAAGAATGGGTTAAAGAGCACAAACATGAATAAAGAAATTTGAGATACTTGTTGGAGTGAAGAGTTGCCATAACAGAAAATCTCATGGACAATGAAGAGTTGTAGAGGAGGAGAGCAAGAAGCAATAGGAAAAACTAGGGATAAATTTGTCCTTTTATTATTAGTATGTTCCATTCCATTGGATACACTCCAAATTGAGTGGAATGGAAAATTGAAGGAATGAGTGGTATTGGATGGAATGGATTCCATCACACTCCATTCCATTCATTTTTTACAAAACCAAACAATGAAGGAGAGTCGTATTGGATGGAATGGATTCCATCACACTCCATTCCATTCATTTTTTACAAAACCAAACAATGAAATGTGGCCCTATCCCATTCCATTCCATTCCACCACTCTCCACCAATCCAAACATAGCCTTAAGTTTAGTTCCTACAAAAAAATTATTTATTTTTAGTCTCTATTTTTATTTTATAAAGACTATTTTATAGGATTAAAAATATCTTTTATTTTGTAATAAGTTTTCAAAATAGGGATTATTATTACAAATTTCAATATTTTGGAGAACTAAAATTACCATTAAAATTTTATAAAGACTAAATTTAAAAACTCGTGATTTTATAGGGGCTAAACACATATTTAACTTTAGTTTCATGTTAAAAATTCTATTTTTGAATGTGAATAAATAGAATGTTAGAGATTAAAGATTGAACTCACACCTCACATGTATTATGCAATGTTCATATTAACCGATCAGAATTCACGGAATTTCATCAATTTTAAAGTCAATTTTGCTTACAAAGTCTTGTCACTCATGACATGACAATGACCTAACAGTTTAGATGGACACATTACATGTCATTATTAATTTATTTAATTCAAACATAAAAAATCAACAATAAAAAACAATTCTTTTAATCCCTATAAAAAATTATAAACATTAAATTAAACCAAAATTCCATTTTTCTCTCTTTCACTTGATTTAAAAACAATTATGTTAAACTTTTAATCATGTGAAAAGAGAAGTAGCAGTGGAATTTCTAATTTAATTTAAAAATAATTAATGTACATATTTTAAAGAATATAATGCTATGTAAAAAGATAATGTAAAAAATACATGACAATATATCCTTTTACATTGAAAAATTAGTCATTAATTTGCATAAAAGTTGGCTTACACTTGGTCAAAAATTATAGAATTAGCAATAAGAGTTTAAAAAGGAAACTTGGAAGGAGACATTGTTAAGATTTTTCTAGTAAAACAAATTATCGGTTTACATAATTTTTAAATGTGATGTAACTAAAATACAAGGATTTTGCTCCTATAAAGTGAGTAATTAGTCAAGTGAGAAAATCAATATTATATTAATTAATATTATATGCATCCATGATTTTATCAGGATATAATAGTTGATATTACTCATTATACTTATACTTTCTAGAAAGGGGAATGATTTTTACTTTAGTGGAGCCTTAATGAGATGATAAATTGAGTATCATTGTGCATTTTAAACATCTTTCAAGAAAGGGGAATGATTTTTTTTTTTCTTAATTGTTTTTTATCTCCGTTGTGCACAATTCTTAAACCTAAAACACCAATATTTGTTTCTTAACTCATTCACAAAGAACTTTGGTAAAAAAAAAAACTCATTCACAAAGAACTGTGAAAAACATTTGTGGTTTATGTAAATACTGATTCGTGAAATGTCAGAAGATTGTTATGTGCCACCTGAATTGCTCATCATCTTAAATAAATCGATTAGAAGATAGCTTTTTATGCAAAATAAAATAAAATAAACTGATCAGATCGTATCTTTTGATAGATTTTGTGCGACGTTCCTGTAATCGAAAGGGCATTTTGAGCAAATCCAAGGTTGATGATCATAAATTTAACCTAGCTCTTTTTTTTTGTTCTAGTCCACAAGCCATTCCCCAACTCTAAAGCATTTATTCTGATATATTTTATTAGCAAAATTAAATACGATTGCGAATCATTTTGACATGGATTATATATGCTACATAACTCACCAGAAAGACTTGGGGAACAAAATTGACAAATAATCACATTTAGAAATCATTATCAATGTTACAGTACTATGCAAACTCGCCAACCTCAAAAGACTCTGTTAATAACGGAGTCTTTAGAGGACTCAAGGCGACAGAACCACTACCCAGTTATGTTAGTGAAAAAGGTGAATACCAATTAAAAAAAAAGGACCTGTACTGAATGGTTGCACTTGTACCATCACTTTGAGTTAGAAAGATAAAAGCTGAATCAATTCTCAATTTCATTAGGTTGGTTTGGTTACTCTTGAGTATGCATTGCATTGCATTGCATTGGACTTGCCTCATCATCTTGTCTTGTAAACCGGTCTCGAAGCATATCCACACAACACAACCAATACTCCATTGATTGGGACCATCAAGATGTGATTATCTTACAAAATCAATCTTTGACCAGTACCTCACCCGTATTTCAGTGGAGGATAATACAATGGTACAAAATGTGGTGTTCTATATTGGCATTGAGCTCGGTGTGACAAATACCGACCCACTTGAGTTGAAATGGCCCCAACCCAACAGCCACCGCCTTTCACATTGTTGAATCAGTAACATATACACATGCATTCCCCAACAACAGTCATGCCAGTGAGATTGGAAATCCTGTTTCTTTTGTCAAGGGATTGCTGGAGCATTCCTAGGATATCTACCAGAAGATGCAAATCGCTGCAGAGTTCGTGGATGTTCTTGCTTCAAACGTTTATTCGAGAATCCCTGAAATGGCCTGATTCACATAACAAAAATAGCGAGTTAATGACCAATGATGTAGAAAAATAGTTACCATATATGAGAATAAACAACAACAATTTTTTTGTCTTCAGAAAATCAATGTTAGATGCCAATTCTGTCTGTAGGGGCTGGCAAACCATTGGCTAGTATAAAATTTGATTATGTAGCTACCTTCTAAATTCAAACGAATGCAGACCACTTTGTGCTAGATTTAGAAAGCACGGCACATTTGGAGAGTATAGGCTAAGTCTGTTCGTTATAAGACAAAAAATGAAAAGTAAAATATACAGTCTTCTAATCAAAATAATAGAATAGACCTGGGAGAACTCTGCCGTCTCTGAATGCTGTGGCCATGCATTGTTCTTAGACTTCCAAGTGCCTTCTCAGCAGCCTGAAGAACGAAATACATCTTAGTACTCCAACACCAATATGTAAGAAAGTTGATCAAATTCAAGGAAGAAGACATACACATCCATAAATAATGTTTCGTTATTATAGAAAACATCATACCTGCATTTTAGCCTCGTCCCATGTTAATCCGGTCCCTTTACCATAGACCTGGCCATCTATCTCAACCTAAAATGGAAAATTCTTTCTTAAATACTGCCAGAGCTTTGTTACCATTATTAAAAAATAAAAATAAAAGGACAAGAAAAACGCCAGAACTAATAACGAAGTGTTTGGTTAAACACTTCCAGGTCATCCTTCATAAGCCCCATGAGCCAAAAGTACACCATTAACAAGATTACGACCCCATACCTAAGCCCAGATTTCATTTAGTAGATGAGAATTTCCATCTAACACTCACCTTTCAACTTCCCTCCTCAAAAATAAGAATAGTAAACCACATAAATAGAAGGGAGAAATAACAAAAGTTCTGATATTTTATCCTGGACACCAAATTGCCTGACAGACCAAAAGTATAAGGAAAATTCAAACATCAACAAAATGTCTCTCTTAATCTTCTTTTTTTCGGCCACTCAAATGAATGAACGAAAACACACACAGGTTTAGAAAGAAGGCATAACCATTCTGGAATTCAATGGCATTGTCCTTTTTAAATGAATTAGTTCAGACCACTGAGGCATTTGGTTACCAACCTGTGCATATACTTCATCTTTCTGAACTGAATTTGTTGACATTGGAGCAGGCACCGATAGAAAATTGACACCAAGACCCTCCATCATGCACTGAAGAAAATAAACACAGAAGTTATACCATGTTAGAAACACAAATTTCAACCGAGGTTAACAAAAATATGGTTCTGGGGAGATAGGTTGGTCAATTTATTATGAATCTCACCAATTCTTTGAGGGCAGAGACTGAACCCGTTGATCTCTTAGAGACTTCCAGCCTAGGATCTAAAACCCTTGGTAGATCTGATGCAGCTGAAAATGAGACCGGCTCCTCTTTAGGCAGGGGGTGATTACCAAGAGAACTAACGTTACCCACATAACCGTTGTCATTTGCATTAGGAAATCCACTCACATCACCATATGCGGAACCAGGCTCATCCTTAGCACGTGATAAATATATATCTAAAAAAACAACCAAAAAGGTCAAAATATATTTACAACTTTTTTTAGAAGAGGAAATCAACAGTAATAGAAAGAGTAAGAAAGGAAATCAACAGTAATAGAAAGAGTAAGAACATGGTTACAAAATAACAATAGCAAGCAATGGGTGCCGCTGATAACGTTATTTGCTTAATCATTTTTTATGATGCTAGGATCTTATAGGAGATTTTCGATGGTCTAGTATAATTTCTTATTCATACACCTCAGAATTTAACTATGTATGAAGATAATTATCCTAGCTTTCCTCCTAGCTAAAGGCATACCCATACAAAGATAATTAGATCATCTCTACTAAAAGTTGAAACTATTACATGGCAGCCAAAAAATGGATTTGTCATTTAACATTTATAAGACATCGTCTCATACAAGAGCCTTCCAAGCTTGAAGCAAGGATAATAAATAGGTGTTATAATTTTTACCTTAGGCTGAAAATCTAATTTAACAATAAACAAGGGGGCAGCAAGGATCAAAATCTTGACATTTGGTCATAAGTACTGTATATATTTTCAATCTCCACCGTTAAAATACAACAACCACTTTACTCTAAGACTATTTATGCCATTTAGTAAGCCTCAGTATTAACCCAATGGGGCTGGTCTAACAAGGTAGACCCTGCTTTTGATGTTCTGAATTTCTTTAAGTAAAACAAAAACAATGTCTGCATTTTTGTAGGAACAACACCGGTCCTTAGATAGCAGAATCTTGTAGGAACAAACCCCTCTTCATAGGATATTAGGCTCGTAATGTTAATCAAATAGAGAAAAAGGTCGTGATAATAACTAAATAATATGGAAACTAATCTTAAGAGATGCTCTAAAATAAAATAAAATAACTAATCCTATGAGATAACTCAAGATATTATAAGATAATATTCTTATATTCCACAGTTCTATATAATGCTATAGCAAGTCACAAACTTCCAAAACTAAGAATGTCCTACCAGCCAAATGTTTAATAGAATCCTCAGCAGCCTTATACCGCGCTTCCATTCTAGTTCTGCCAAATCCCTGGCCAACTTTTTTCCCAGAAAACCATGCCTGCAAATAATGATGACACTTACAAGATGACAAAGGCATATCAACAAATTATGAATTAATAGATACTTCAACTAATCACTACTCCAAAGGAAGCAAGATGGAATCAGCTTTAAACCGCCAACCAAAAGATCAATTAAATTTCTAGGTTTGTTTCCCCGGTAAAAAATTAGATAAAAATGACATTACTCATAGCGCACCCAATCCTGGAAAAGTCAAATATTTGGTACAGTCTGCAAACTATGTAGGACAAAATCAATGTGTTTAGTTAATTAAGCATGGTGAAAAATAAATATCAAGTGCAGAACGTTCACCGATTAAAAAAATGAGAAATTTATCCCATTGAACAAAATAGTTCTCTAGTTTTGTATAGAAAAATATAAAACTTAGAAAGTCATGCAAACATATAGAACAAAGTATCATGAAGTCACGCTGGCTAGAATGAAGGATACCTCGATGGAGAACTGCAGCTCTCTGCTGGCAACCAAAGATGATGTATATTCCACCTGCTCATATCAAAAGCAAAGAAACATGTTGGGTACACAAACCAAAGAAAGCTTAAATAGTACAATGAGATATTAATAAATGTAACAATGCTATCTAACTATTTTCTAGCAGTCAAACATATCAGCTTGCCTTAGTTCCACACTTCAGTGCAATTTCCTGTAATACTGCAGCTGGTGTTTCTGCATGCAATACAGAATTACCAGATTCAGAGTCAAGATCCCTGTGGCTAGAAGATGACCTGCCAAAGGGGATGTCATCACCTGCATAAGAACAACCATGAGATATTGTCGCTCTAAGGGTAGCCCTAAAAATAACAGAACTTTGAAAGCAAAAGTAACACACACAGAGGAACTAAACTAAAAAAACATTTTAAAGTTTCATATATGGTTTCTTGAATGCTTTATGTCCAGTGAAAAGGTAAATCAAGGAAGACAAAGGCGAGTGTATCAAAAGATATATTTATCATACAGAAAAATTATATGGTTGTGGTAGCCAAAAAGTAGAGTTGTTATTTCCCAAGAAAACAATAATCCAAAACTCAAACTTAATTACTCATCACAGAAAAATCACAAAATTCAAAAAGAAGTCACTTTAATTCAGCATGGAACCAACTGCAACAAAAGCTCACTCAAACTAATTACATTTCAGAGCCAAATAAACGCAGCCAGTCACCATCAGCACATGAGAAGTAAATGCTTGGGGAGGAAACTGAAGAGAATCAACCAAACATGTAGGGACAAGTATTATGGCTTACCAGATAATGAATGATAACTAGGGAGCATATGGTTTACTCTTGAGCGATCATCTCTATGGTAAATCTGCAACAATAAAAAAAATGGTAAGTTAATTCACTAAATAAACCAAAAGTTTGAGCCACTTCTAAAACATCAAATGATAGACTGAAACATAGTCATTACCTCCTTTGGCAATCTTTGGTGGCTCTCGTGGAGAGCTCTATCAGATGAAATAGAGCCATCAACCTTAGAGAAAAAGGATGGTTGATGAGGCCGGTGCTTCTCCATACGTGATGGACCAGAATCTACAAGAATTTCTTTAGGTAGTACTCTGTTTGGTGGTTGTGAACCAATCTCCTCTTCTACAGGAAACCATCCCCCACGTGATGGTGCACGAGCGGAAACTTGTACAGGATTGGGGTGTCTAATGGGGAATGGAGGCTCACTAGATGTATGATCCCTAATATCTTGTCCATGTTGCAATATGAGAAGCCTTCGCCTTGTATCTGGGTCTAATTCTGATTCACCTACTTCCCCTTCTTCTCTAGCAGGAGAACTATGCAAGCTTGATTCTAAAGGGGCAACTTGAACCATTGGGTTTACTGGTGTAGCAGGTTGAAGGAACTGTGCGTGAGGCAATTGTATCATAGATGCGTGTGGTGCGGGTGGTGGAACTGAACCAGGAGATACCATTGTGTACTGAAGAGAAGAAGTGAGCCTGGGATCTAACTTAGCAGTTGCCATAGGAATAGCTGAAGTTGCTGATATTGCATCCTAGCAGAAAGTACAATTACATAGAAAGATAAGACAAACTTCATGTTTAATCAGACATAAATCACAGTTCTCAAATATTCACTCGGAGGTCAGATTGATACCTTCAATTTTCTTTCTACCTCAGCATCTGCCATGCCATCAAACAAAAACGGATCTCTATTTCCATAGGAAGCAGATCCATCGTCCTGTATAAGTCAAACATACAGTTAAACACGCACAAAAACAGCACATATGACAGAAAATTAAATGATACACATCTATTTGAATTTCAACATAGTATATCCCCATGAGATTAGAATAATGACATGTGTAAACTTGTACGTAGTCATACAGTTACCTCTGAAACTAGATAATTGCTCACGTCAGGAGCAGGAGGTATATCTTTAATATCATCTTCATAGGCAATTTGAGGAATCTTTTGTAGAAGACCATCATCAAAATCCCTGTCACAAAATCAGAGTCGTATTTAGGGGCAAGAATCATGTGTAGCATTATCTTTATACCAATTGGAGATAATTAAAATGCTTAGAAATCAACCTCTAAACTACGACAACAACAACCAGGCCTTATCCCACTAAGTGGGGTCAGCTACCTGAATCAAACGACGCCCTAGCGTTCTATCAAAAACCATGTCTTTCTCCAACTCATTTATCTCTAAATTACTAAATGGATATTTTCCAGGTTATGCAGGGGAATTGAGTGAATCAATGTATACAGATAAATATAACTTTTGAAAGGTATAACTTACTTAAAGAAGCCACCCCTAACATTGCAAGCAACATTTCTTGCAACGCACAAGACAGGAATAGTATTGCTTGCCTACAAGACAAAAAGTTAATCAGTTCATATAACTAAAAAAAGGATGAAATTTCATTCATGCTACTGAAAGTATAAAGTTTCCAACCATGTGTGCCAGCAAATTTACCTCAGCTTGAGGAGCATAGTATGGAGCAAATGCAGGAACGACATGTACCCGAGGTTGATCTTTCTCATCCCACACTTTCAAGCGATCGTCAATTACTAACGCCATCTTTGGATGGCATGAACCATCTTGGAAGACATTGAACAAGGACTTTTTCAAACCTATTATAATATTATTGAAACACAAGAAGAATTAAAAGTGAATGGCATCAGAAGTAGCAGAAACGTGAGCATATGGTCCAGTACAATGATTTGCATCTCTACATCAAACTCAGATGAATTTTAAAATATAGTTTAATTACTCTAATTTGTATTTAGGTCCCTGAACATTTAAGTAATTTGTAGCATGGTCCCAAATTACATGGACCTTTTATTTAGAAGTTCAAGGATCCAATTAAAATTTAGGGGCCCAATTACAAATATTTGTGAAGTTCTAGGACCGAATTACAAACTTATATAGTTTAGAGAACTATTTAAACATTCTCAAATAGTACAGGGTAGTTGAACCTAAAATATAAGATGTCCTCGTGTTCACAGTTTGCTTCCTTCAGGTGTTCTATTACAAATATACAGCTTCTCTTTGAAAACAAAATTAACAAGAAAGAAAAACAAGCATGCCATTTACGGACTTACCGGACTTAACACATACAATGCGACCTAATAGTTCTTTTGAATTTATCAAATTTGAATCTGGATCAAGAAGTCTCCACATTTCTAGCGCATAGTCCCTTTCAGCCATTGTGCAAACAAAAACCTCAAAACGCTTGCGCCCTCTTGCAATCAGGTAGCTTCGAAGATCTTCCCATGCAGGTCTCAACCTCACAAGAACACTTGTATCGCGAATCTATCAAAACATGCTATCCTTTGTTAGACTAATGATTCTGACAAGTTTTTATGCTTACATACGTGTTTGAAAAAAATAGACAAAACACACTAATTTAATGTTGTGATTTAGAGGTTATTTTCTTCGTCTAAGATATTTTTACACATATGTGCATGTGTGTATGTGTAGGCATAATTTTGTCCTTCGGTAGGATCTTATGACCCGTGTTACGATCCACGAGTTTCGGTTTTTCACACCCTCCTGATCTTAGGCAGAATCCAGTGGGACCCAGTAGAATGATATATTTAATCGAAAATGCACAGCGACAAGATGCGACAAAAGAATAGTAAATAACAATAAATGATTGTGTAAAGAAAATATCATATACCTGCGGATTGATGCGTGTCAAAATAATGTTTTTTTCATGTAACCGTATCAGTGGTCGAACTATGGGCTGATGACTGTCAGATAATGCTGGAACAAGCTCAGATTGAACTTTTATCACTTTTCCGTTATCAACTACCTGATCATTTTCAGCATACTGCTTCAATATACTCTTGTCCTCTTGGTAGCGCTTGATCTCCGCCTGCATGCCAGAAATTCGTTGTGGATCTACCTCAGAGTTTACTTTTCTCTGGAGTGCATCAATTCTATCCTCGAACGAGCGCATTGTATTTGCTACAACAAGGGTTTCATCCAGATCAAACACTATACCCAAACATCTGAGATTTAACAACACAATGGACGAATTATAAAGTCCTGTGGCAACAATAAATCCCCAGAAACATGGCCTGTCGTCATTCCGCGAATGCATTGCAACCAAATGTAATTCTTCCCCGTACAGCGGCATAACAGCTGTCTGCAGAGGCCAACATCGCGACAATTATTAATATTCTACAAGAAAATTATATATGGAAAATAAAGGTAACCGATAACTGCATAGGTAACCGGTAAATTTAAGTAACCGGTAACCGGTAAATTTAAGTAACCGGTAACCGCGTAAATTTAAGCAAGACAACAAATAATAGATACAGTGCATCGTACGCCAGCCGATAATAGGAAAATGCTAAATAGTCATGCAGTGCCAAAAACAAATTGATATCATAAACAACCCAGCCTATATTTTCAGTATGAGCTCAAGTCAGAAAAGAAAAAAAATAAATAATACACTTTCGACCGTCGGAACCAAAATCACTTTTTTTTTTGTATTAACAAAACCCTAACCAGCACAAACACTAATTTCACTATCAATCACAAATTTCTCAGATTTAGCAAAAAAAAAATGGTATTAGATCAACAAGTAACAACACTCTTCATGAGACATAATACCCCAATTAATTGGGAATCTCAGTGGCATTGTTAGGTATCTGTTAAATGATCAATTGGCCAATTTTTCCACCATCTGAGTTCATCAAAACAACAAATTTAGCAAGTTAAATCAAATTATTCCAAAAACCTTGCAACATTAACACATAAGTCATAAGTTGATCATCATCCATAGATTGAAGTTGTTTTAAGTCCTGTGAGATTTAGTCCAAAATCATAGGGTTTAAGTCAATTATTTTCTCCATATTTTTTAATTTAATTTAATTTTAATTATGATTTTTTACCTTGTTCTCTCTGATACACAAGGAGTGCAAGTGTAAGAGCTGATTCTGGTGCTGTGTCTTTGACTCCATTTTGAAGCAAACAGTAGTAATAGTATGAAGAACAGCAAGTGGGGAACACCTCTCACTAGGTTGAGAAAAGTGAGTTATTCTGATTTCCTTCACATCAAAATTCTTGTTCTTGTTGTTGATGTTGTTGTTCACTTCTGGGTATATATCTACCTCACCCAACATCACCTCCCCTTGATACACCACCGATTTATACATTTTTTTGTTTTTGGGTCCCTTCAAATCACAAAAAAAAAACAGTCTTTGGGAAATTTCATCTAATCATCATAATTGGCGTCAAAATCGGTTTAAAATTCATCTGATTTACAAAATATATAAAATAGAATGAAAAATTAG
>Ga0315913_1003423_pt1 | contig 19075 bp, 9 predicted proteins | sample MpolsnodulesMG_FD_207736 | JGI IMG/M metagenome (GOLD analysis project Ga0315913, IMG submission 207736) | Medicago polymorpha root nodule microbial communities from Los Angeles, California, United States - small nodules | ecosystem: Host-associated > Plants > Roots > Nodule | place: USA... | reverse complement strand
GACTTTCACAATGTTTATTATATTCATTAGAATTTAATACCTAACCAAACTTTAACAAGATATTGATTTTATGTCCCAACATTTTGATGCTGCTTATATAAGTACTCTCTTCGTCTCAAAATATAAGTAAAAATGAGTCAATATAAGTTGATGTATCTGATATAAATTTTAAACCAAATACTCTAACTTCTGTCGATCAATTTTTGCTTACATTTTATATGTTGTTTTCAAGAGTCCAACCTCAATAAAATGGTAAAAATTACATGGTTCTGCACTACTTTTAGTAAAATACCATTTTTTTTAAATCAACTATTCTACAAAAACTAGTCATCTACTATTGGACTTTGTTTTATATGTCCGAATTAGATGAACCCTTTTTTCAAAGTTCAAAAGTTACACTAATTACTTCTTTTATCAATTTTTTTTTTTTAAAACTCGGTCTGATCCAAACGATTAACTTTTATCAATTATTTAAACTTACATTAGTGAATATAAAGAGTATAGATATGCTTGAGCTTGAGTATGTCAATGAAAAATAAAATCATATTTAAGATTTAATTATTAATCTAAACCAAATCTTAAAACACATGTGAGGGAGTATCTAACAAGTGTTTTGGTAATGTTTTTGTAAACATAAGGTAAAGGTAGTATTTATTTTTTGGACTCAAATAAGGTTAGTCACTAGTCTACTTGATTAGGCATTAGACCATGAAACATAATACCTATCTACACTTATAGGGGTACCCTAGTTAAGTAGCATCCATGTAAAATATGGACAAGCTAACAATCGTGTGAAAGCAAATAGTACATTGTACTTCTTATTCTATGAAATATTCTAAAGAGTAAGATCTTGACCTACGAGGAATGCAAACAGTGATTATTGTCATGCGACAATACTAGAGTGCAGGACTTCGCACCACGGTGCACGTTAGCATGATGTGATCACTAGCCATGTTTAATTTTTTCTTTTAATTAAACCATGAGTCAATAAAACTCTATATTCTTCCCCGTTGAGCATTCATAAATAATAAGAGTTAAACATGTTTTTATATCTTTATAAATATTCTGAATTTTTGTTTTAGCACCTTTAAAATTTTTAGTTGACTTTTAATTCTCTAAAAGCCTTCAATCATTAGTTTTAATCCTGATTTTTAAGTCAACTCATGTGTAGTTCTTATGCGTTTTCTAATGAATTTTTTTTTTAAGAATGTTTAAAATGTTATAATATTTTTTTGAAGAAGTATTATAGGAATCTTTTAAAAACATACTTTTTTTTTTAACAAAATATGAATCTTAAGTGCAAAAAACACAAAAGTTCATATTTAATTCATGTATCATTAAAAATTCTAATATTTTTACAGTATCTTATAATATTCTATTTTTTTAGAGAATATTCTAAAATTTCTAAATAAATCCATTCGAAAACATGAAATTTACACAATTTTGACATAAATGTGGAAACCAAAAGTGGTGGCTGAAATTTTTTGGAGACAAAAAATATAAGAAATTTCTTTAGTGGGTAAACCAAAAAAAATAAAATATTTATAGAAATCAAAAATATATTTAACCCTTAAAAATAACCACTTTTAACTAAAAGTACTCCAACAGCCTAATGCAATAGTGAATGCTAACGGGTGCATCAAAGATACATGTTAAATTTTTTAAAAAGTAAATGATTAATAAAATTTATGTAGAAAAAATTACTTTAAGATGATTATTTTACTTTAAACGGTGTCTTTAGCATTTCTCTTTAATTTACATACTCATTGTTGATATGATTTTTGTTACCTTGTCAACTAATCATAACCAACGCATTAAAATGTTTGACTTTAATTATAATTATTTTTAAAATCATACAAATGATTAATTGTAATTTGCTATCACTCAAACTTTTCAAACTTAATGTATACAGTTTACACTCTTTAGTCATTACTACATATTCATCAAGATATAAAATAAAGACACACCTATATATAAGCAATATTAACATAAGTATTCTCACGTCTTGAATACCTCAAGGCTTTAAAATAAAAAATGGCGGGCAATTAACAAAGTAAAATATAAAGAGAGGAAGTTACTAGGGCACATATTCTTTGTGCGAGTAATTTTCTTATCACTTTCTTAACACATAATGTTGGGTGTACTCTAGAAAAGCAACAAAACCCAAAAACTTCTCCAAAGAGGAAAAAATAAACTCATGTTGGATTTGTTTCTATACACTTTAATAAAGTTTCATCCATTGATTTCAAAATATGTGATTAACACTTAGAAATATGTGGCTTGTTAGAAAGAAAAAAATCACTTTGAAATATGTGACACTCGAGAAAATTCAGAAAAAAAAAATTATAATCTAGAGTTCAATTTTATTTTTTTTGTGATGGAGGTTCGAATCTCGAACCTTGCATATATTATTATGTATTGTCCCTATCAACTGAGTTAAGTTCACGGGGATAGAGTTCAAAATTTTAACTACAAAGGTAAGATATTAATATTTGCCTAAAACAACTTAAAATGAGAGAAGCATAAGAAGGAAACAAAGATCACTACAATGAAGAAAAATTAAAGGAAATTATATGTATATTGAAATAAAATTTTAAATAAATATACCTGTTGTTGAAGTGCAAAGATGTGAGCAACACAGCCATAAACAGGGTCTCTAGCCCTAGCAAGAGCTTCATAGCAAAGAGTAACAACAGCATCAAGACGTTTATGAACTGGAATACGCATGAGTAACTTAGAGGCATTGCTAGCACCAAACACTTTATGAACTGCTGCAAAATGAACCGTTCCTTGGTCTGAATCAAAATATGGTGCAAATATGCAACCTTTTACACACTTTCTCCTCAAAAACTTGCAAGCACCACAAGGCCCGCCACCTCTTTGATCACTTCCACCAATCTTTCCTCCACAGTAATCCATTTTTTTGTCTCACTTTTTCTTGTTTAGGGTTGAAGTTGAAAGAAACTCTTATGAGTCATGAAGAAATACATTTATATATAATGAAGGAGATAAGATGTTGGGTTTGTGTGTAAGTGTTGCTATTGTTATAAGTTGATTTTGATATATGGAATGAATGAATGAATAATGAGTGAGTGCTTTTGGTGGTGGGTCAATCACTTGAGATGGACTAGACCTAGTTGGTTTAATTTTCATTTTGGTAAAATGTTTTCTTTTTTTATAAGATGCATAAATGAATTAGGACACTGTAAAAATTGATCTCTCCACGTGTAAAATTTAAATAGATAACAAACTCTTCCCAAACAAAATCATTAACAAAATTAGATATGAAAAAAATAAAATTCTTTTAGTGACAAAGTTAGAGATAAACTTCATTTTTCCCTCTCTAAATATAATTTTCATCTCTATAAATTTTGCGGTGGTTTAACGTACTCTCATACATTCTCAATGAATCTTAGAACACTCGTTAATTAAGCTAAGAGTTAAATACCATTTTATCTAAATATTTTTATTATTCAATTTTAATTTAGACATTAGGCTATATAAACAATGAATATTGAAAGTTTTTTAACAGATTTTTGTTATTATTTTTTCAAAAAACAATATTATATTATTATTGAAAGGCTTATATATATAGTAGTGTTGGTTTGTGGGTTTGAAAGTATGAAACTTTAAAGCCACGCAATATTGTTTGTAACAAAGGGAAGGGAATAATAGTATATAGAAGGAAAGAAAAGAAGAGGGTTTGCGTGAAGCAAAGACAGTGTTACATAATACATATGGTGAGTGATGTAGAGTTAGTAAGTAGGTGACACATACCTTCTAATTCCAATTCCAACCGTCACACGTGGGACAAACATCCTATGTCCTAAATTTTATCTTCTTTCTTATCAAAAAAACATGTACTAGATTCAAATTCAATAGAGTTGTAATGTAATTCTAAGTTGTCACCTCTTTGCTTTTACTTTTATTTTTCCTGTTCCTAAAAATGACTGAAAAGAAGTGTAGCTAATCCAAAGGTGAATGAAACGTACACTGTTGGTGCCCTGTGGTTCTGGTAATAAAAGGTTTAATTTTCTTTCACCACTTTGTAGCAGGGCCACTTCTATTGTAAGATTCATGTCATGCTTCCCTGCCATGATTTTCTATGCAGTACGAGATTAATTTCCTTTGGAATAAACGCTACTCTTCTTTCTCTTTTACTTTTTCTTGTCGTTTCAAATTCAGTATGAAATATGTGGTTCATTTAAATTTAAATTATTTCAAAGTGCATTTTGATTTTATTTATTTGAGCATAAAAAAGTATTGGCCACAAATTCTCTCCAAAAAAAAGTATAGGACAATAATTGGGGTGCACTAGAAGATTCAATTAAATTGAATAGAGTTTAAAAGTTTTTTAAACGTTGGAGTTTAAACTGAACCAAACCAATCAAATTTGATTTTTAATACGGGTTTGAGTGTCAACTTCTCATCATTTAAATTTATATTTATGGATTTTTTAATCATTATATAATATTTTTCTCACTATATTACCTTTATTAGTGTTTAAAGAATTAATGATAAAATTAAATTGATATATGTTATTGTTATTGCAAGCTCAGTTTGTAAGAACAATGTTTAATATATGTAGGGATCGGAGTTCAGATACCCCATTTATTCACTTTAAATGTTAATTTTTAGCCACTAAGCTACTTGATCTGGAAAAAATCATATACATTACTACTATGGTATAATTTTTTTACTTTTTTTTTGTTGAAGAAACTAAATTAGTCTATTCAAATTGGCACTAGGGAGAATCGAGACATTGAAAAGGAGCACATTTCAAGGTCCCAAACAACACACTAGACCAACTAAAATGGTTTTTTTCTTCTTCTTTTACTTTTGTACTCGATACTTTCCGGATATGTACAAACCCAGAAGTATCTTCTTTTTTTGGAAAAGTTACACAATTCGTCATTAACTTAATTTCAGAGGACACTTTCGTCCTTTATCTTTTTTGGTCCCGATTTAGTCATTTATGTATGAGATTTTTTCAATGACATATGAGTTTCTCAATTTGTATAATGAAGATTTAAATTTGTTTATGAGTTTGATGAGTTTTTTTTTTGGAGTTTTTGATTATTTTGTTGATAAAAAAGATAACTTTGTTGACATTTTACAACATGAATGACTAAATCAAGAAAAGAAAAAAAAAAGTGACGAAAGTGTTACCTAAATGAAATTAAGGGATGAATTGTGTAATTTTTATTTTTTTTTACTTTTAGATTTTTTTTTATCGGATTCAATACATATGAAATACTTTAAAAAATACACTTTGATATGTATCTTAGGAAAAAGGAATGGTAAAAAAAAAAAGGAAAACAATGTTATGAGAAATAAGTGAATATGCATATGATCCACTTAACAAAAAGTATTTAGTATTTACAGATTTGTATGATTCTAAAAGTACTTACATATGGTACAAAATAACTGTTTAGATTGATTAACAGTATAATGATCCAGGCTAGCCCATGCTGAGAAGAGTGAAAGAGAGGACTAATTATGTGCAAATTAATGAAGTGACTAGGAAGCACAAAATATCATGCTTGTGCTTGATGTGATTACTATTAGAACACATCGAGTCACAGCACAACACGGTCAAAGGACACACCAATTGGGTGTTAGTGGTGTCACATTGGAAGGAAGCAAGAAGGAAAGTTATGTGCATGAGTCCTAAGATTGGATTGAGATCATTGCGTCTTAACGTGGATGACGTTTTCATGTCTTTCCATCAAATGCATATGCAAATATATTGATAATAGACCAAAATGATGTGATACATTGGTAGTAGATAGATCATTTAACTATTTAATCGGAAGTTTGATTCTTTCTCAATGGGAAGAATGTAAATTATTTAGGTGAACACTTCTCTGAATTGGATGTTAGGTAAGTATTCCTCCTCAGTGTCATGTAATTTTTTTTATATTTATTTTTTTAGAAATCGAACATTGTAGTTGCCCGCTTTTGCTTGGTACAAATTACAGCTTCGAAGTAGCGTTTTGAAAAATAATTAATTCTTACTTGGAAAAAGTAATTTAATTAATTCTTACTTGGAAAAAGTAATTTTTATTAGAAAATCAATTTAAACGTACCGTCGACTTTCACGCGCATGATACCGGATTTTAAACTTATAACCCAGGCTCAAAATAAACTACTGAGAAATAATTAAATTATGCACCAAATTCATAACTTTGATGAATTCATATTAAAATGGGGCAGTAAAGAAAATTAAACCTAACAATTGATGGATACTCTAAATAAAAAAAGGAACAGCCGCGCAGCAATAGTGAAAGAATTCGAAAACGGCAGCAGCGAGCAACAAACAATTCTTAATTGGAATTGAAGCAAACAGCATGTAGAAGGGGTGTTCTTATGGAGAGACTCTATCAACATGCTTGATGAGATTGATTGTTCTAGAGAGGAAAAATGGCAAGAAAAAACTCAAGGTTAAATGAAGAGGCGTATGCATCAGCGGATTTTGTGTTATTTTTTTTACAAAACTTTTATGGAATATGTATTATTATTTTTTTATCAAAGCACTAAAATATAAAAGTCAGGAGAGACCTGAACCACAGAACCAATACAACAAAGTCACAATGTATAAAGCTTATGAAAAAAAAAATCGGGTATATCCCAAGAAAGGAAAGGTCCTAAGGAAAGAGGTGTCAAAGACCACCATTGTACAAAAAAATTACTCAGATTATGATAACTAACTACTACAAAACTACCATCTCTATGAAAATTTGAACAAAAGTATTGATAGTCACAAATATACTTTTGCAATTGAACCAACTATTATGTATGTTTCAAAAATTAGGGAAAAATATTAAGTGACCTAGTGATTAAATTTGCTTGAAAGCACGATGGTGGGTGCAAGTTTGAATCCCAACAGGAACCTTTTTTTGAATTATTAATCATAATATGCCTAATGCTCTATACATAGAAAACTTGGGGTGTCATGGCTCCTATGGGTCCCCAAGTAGATCCACCATTGGACGCATGTAAGAATACTCGTGAGCAACCTGAGACATATGTTACAAGGTAAAAGGCATAATAGATGGACACATTTGGAAGTTAAGGTGGAGAAAGCTTAACCTGGGGTGGAGTCTTCCACTAGTGGGACTAGAAAGAGACAACCAATGGTAGCAAAAAAATGGTACAATTAGGGAGTCCTTCTGTGTTATGCTTTAGGCGAGAGCAGGAAATTCTTAATGAGGACGGAATGTGTTCTAGGGGTTAAAGGAGGTATGAACAACTTGTGGGATTAACTCAAAGTTAAAGGTAATTTGAGGCAAGTGGATATTCAAGAGAACAAATGTAAGGTGGCGACTTGTTGTATATGCCTTGCAATATCATTATTCGCAAATGTCTAAAAATAATGGTGTTGTTTCTCTCATGCGTGAGGTGCATGTCTCTACTGCCTCATCCGTGACGTACTTGCCCGCAACCATATTTATATACTTATGTTTTAACCACACTTTTTAGAGTGAGAGGAGAGACAAATTAGGGTTTATCAAAATGAGAAATTCTTAAGAGATCAAAGGCTAATAGTACTTTTGGCTACACTCTAGGGTTGGAAAACAATCCAAATACCTTGGTGAGTGAAATTCTTGAATCTCTTTATAAACAGAAGAGAGTGGGAAAGAGTAGAAATCATGTTTTATTGTTGAAGGGTAATTTTTTGTAATATTTTTTGTATCTATTTGTAAAAAAAAAAAAAAACTCTTGATATTCGATTAGAGAGAGCCTCCTCGGGGTGTAGGTCAAATTTTGGTCAAACAAGGTAAACAAATACCAATGTGTTTGTCTTATTTTATTGTGTAATTTATTTAATCAACTCAATTTTGGTTGCTGCTAATTTTCTTCATACATCAAAATATTGGTGTGACCATGCTTACTGATCTGTTTGGTTGCTCCATTGGTTCCCTACTTCCCTTACATTTACTTATTTAGGTATCCCTACTCAGGTCCGTCTTAAACAATTCGTTGGCCCGGTTTTATTCTTTCAAAGGCTGAAGAAAAATTCAATTTTAGGCCCCAAAAAAATTAAAATGAGGCACAATAAAAAAGAAATTTAAAAAAATTACTCATGTGGGACTTGAACCCACAACCATCAGCCATCCATAAATGAGCCGCGCCACTGGAGCTACATACATAACTTATAATTTTGTCACTTTAATTATTATATAACTATTAATTTAATTCCTTACACATTAAAAAAAAGAATTTTGGGCCCAAAAAAAATTGAGGCCCGGTGTCATAGCCCAGCCTCGACGGGCTATGGGCCGGCCCTGTCCCTACTTTAGGGTAAATCTAAGATTTTCTATCTTCAACATATTTTTTTGTAAACTGATGAGGCTACCAAAGCCTCATCCAAAATGTATTAAAGAAAAAAGTGATGTACAAAGAGGGGGACCAAACCAAAACCCTTAGAAAGAACAATTAGCAAAATTTAAAGTTTGGGAGACCTAGCCTGTTCCTACCTAGATCCCCTCTAATTACAGTTGGAGGTGATTGCCCCCAAATGAAGTCAACTACTGTTAGACCAAGATTAGCAAGTTTGTCAGCACAATGATTTCCCTCCCTGTAAATGTGAGTCAAAATATTCTATCTTCAACATATTATTGATCATTTTGTTTGGAAGGTCTCTCTCCTTTCTATTGTTGGAAGAGTTTAAATGGTGAATAGTGGGATTCATGGTATGATGATTATAAATTTCTTGTTTATGCTTGGCATATCAGTCTCATCAATAAAATGGATCAACAAATTAGAAATTTTATTTGTCCAGGAGATATGAATAATAAGAAACTCATCATTGTGGCTTGACACAGTTTTTACTCCTACTAATGAATGAGGTATGGGTATTAGATCCCTCACGGATGCCAATGAGATTGCTAACATCATGTTAGGCTATTGCTGTGTTCGGATCAGCGTTTTGGTTCACTTTCTTGTGTCCCAAGGCAAAACAAACTTGATTTTTAAGAAGCTACAATTAGCAAGATCATTTCCAACGCACGTTTGGGCTTGTTTGGCCGCAAAAACAAACGTAGGCTAAGAGTTCTTTACTTCTTTCAATCAATGGGCTAATTTTCTAAGAACCAATGGAGTAACCAAACAGATCAGTAAGCATGGTATTTTTATTCGTAATATGAGGTCCTTTGGTTACATTGGTTATCATGTTAACTCCTCTATTTTGGATGGTATATTAAGAGCAAGATATCTTATATTCACTATAATTTTTTATGGCAGCTTTGTGATGGTAATTTTGTTCAGTTTTGGGATGCTAATTGGCCTAGGGAATCCTTTTTGAGTGAAGATTCTGTGTATATCCCCCTAGATGCTAAGATGACAGAGTTTATTTGAAATAATCAATGATTTATTCCTAACTCGTTTTTGCAGAATTTTTCTAATCTCCCCATGTAGCTTCAAGAGTCATTGTTCTTATTGTGATCCTGATAGACTAGTATATATAGATCCATTCTACTGATGGTGATCTTATTTATATGTCTCTCTTTGTCTGGTGATTATTTCATAATCTTGTTCCCACATATGATAACTTAGCTACTATAGAATGTAAGGCTGTTTCTCAATGTAACCTATTTAGAGGTCATGTTGAATCTAGCCATCATATCTTTTGTGATTTCTTTTTCAGTAAAAATATTTAGAACTGATTTGTAAACATTATTGCTATCATACTATGCAAATCGATTTGATTTCTCCCTTGAGAATTTTGGACATCTCCAATAGATATTGATCTTCCCAATGTAACGTGATATTTTAGGTGTTATTCTCCTTTCAACTTTGAGTTTATTATTAAAGATTTTGTTGTGAATGTTCTCCCTGTTGGGTTTGATTGTCAAGTTTCTTGAATAAAGAATGAGGTTTGAAAATATTAGTTATTGGTGATTATGTCCCACATCGCTTAGTTTAGTGAAGCAAGGGGAAGACCAAGGCTATATATTGAACCTAGTTTCTTTTTTTTTAGATGCACCAGTCAGTAGCCCTTTAAGCTTATATCTGACTTAGTTTAAATTTTTTCTTTGTGAGAGTGTTGGTGTACTGGGGCATTGGGGGTGAGAGTGAGAGAAGTCTATGTGTTGTAAAAAATTCACATAGTAATAATTCTCTGGTTGTCGGTTTAGACAACGATCGTGGTTTTTTCTCCGGTTTTGGAGTTTCCACGTTATATTCTTGTGCTGTGATTGTGTTTAGTTTTCTTCTTCAGGCCTGTTATTTCCCAACAGTGGTATCAAGAGCTTCTGTTCCGTGAGATATCACAATTCTTAGTATGCTTTGTGGTTGCAGCATTGTCTGATCTTCCACATCAGAAAATAGAAGTGTGATATTGTGAAGGTGCTGAAGAAGGGTGGTATTGTGCAACTGCTATGTCTTATTCAAGTGCAATGAAGTTTGACATAGAGAAGTTTGATGGAAGAATCAACTTTGGCTCGTGGAAGTACAAGTCAAGGATGTACCGATACAATCAGGTTTACACAAGGCGCTGAAAGGAAACACTTCCAAGATGGAGGCCGATAAGTGGGAGGAACTAGATTTGAGAGCTGCAAGTGCAATTCGTCTGTGTTTGGCAAAGAATGTTCTTGTGAATGTGCAGAATTTGTCATCAGGCAAGGAACTCTGGGAAAAGCTCGAAGGGTTATATCAGGCAAAAGGCATCTTAAATCAGTTGTTGCTGAAGGAGCAATTCCATAATTTGCGCATGGATGATGGTACGAAAATCTCTGATTATCTTAGTAATTTGAATTATATTATTTCTGAGTTAGAATCTATTGAAGTTAAGATTGATGATGAAGATAAAGCGTTAAGGCTCATTTTGTCCCTTCCACCTTCTTATAATCATCTCAAACCTGTTTTGATAAATGGGAAGGAAAGTTTGAGTTTTGAAGAAGTTGCAACTAAAATTATTTCTGAAGAAAGGAGGATGAAAAGTGATGAAAGCACTTCATCAAGCTCAATGTTGTTAACTAGAAGTGGGGCTAATGGGAAGAAGATCCATGCAAAGAATTTTTCGTGTTGGAAGTGTGGAATGCCTGGGCATTTAAAGAGAAATTGTCCAGGTGGAGCAGTTTCTGAAAAAGACTCTGAGGCAAGTGCTAGTAATGTCTCCCTTGTTTAGGGAGATGATGGTGATCTTATCTAGAAGATAAAATGTGTTTTTATGGTATTTCCGCTATACCATGCAAAAGGACAAGTTATTGCTAGCGGATTCAGAACAACACAGGCATTGGTTGGCATTGATGCAAGGTGTGTGGTGAGATATGTCGATGGATGAAGAACTTCCTGGAAGCCAACATGGGAGTTGCACCATAATCTTTCACCAAGGTTTCGACGTGAAGAAATTCTTGGAATGGTTCAGTTTCAAGTGAAGTATATTCTTTATGGTGGAGTATGATTGTCGGTATAGAGAATGGAAGCGGAAGATGAAACTCTTACAATCAAGGTGGAGATTGCTGGGTTTGATTGTCAAGTTTTCTTGAATAAAGCAGGAGGTTTGAAAATATTAGTTATCGGTGATTATGTCCCACGTCGCTTAGTTTAGTGAAGTAAGGGGAAGACCAAGGCTATATATTGAACCTAGTTTCTTTGTTTTTAGATGCACCAGTCAGCAGCACTTTAAGCTTATATCTGACTTAGTTTAAATATTTGCTTTGTGAGAGTGTGGATGTACTGGGGCATTGGGGTGAGACTGAGAGAAGTCTATGTGTTGTAAAAATTTTCACATAGTGATAATTCTCTGGTTGTCGGTTTAGACAACGGTCGTGGTTTTTTTTTCCGATTTTGGAGTTTCCACATTATGTTCCTGTGTTTGTGATTGTGTTTATTTTTCTTCTTCAGCCCTGTTATTTCCTAACAAGATGATGGGTGTTACTTCTTTATAAAATAATCAATCATATTGATAGAATTTTTATCTTCATGGACGAATAAAAAATTTCGGCCACTAGTGTCAATATAATCACATGGGATAAATTTGTATAACTGCTTTTAACACATTGTCATATTTTCAAAGTATTTGTTAAAAAAAATTCAACACTATGTGTGTGAAGTAATTCATGATATTGCTTTTGATTAATCAGAAAATTTATAGGAGGAAATTTCCTATCATAGAGTGAATTTATATTTAGTGGCGTAATGTAGTATTTTTAGTGAAGACAAAAGGTTTATTAAAAAAAGTTAAGACAAAAAGCTGAAGTATTCAATAGAAGCAACAAAAAAAATATTTATAAAATTTGGTAAAAATAATAATATTATAAAAAAAAGCTAGGGCAGCACCCCAAATTACTTAGTTGTGATTGACCTAGCACAATTAGTCTCGAATTTATTATTCAATCATCTTTTACGTGAATATATTCATACATGATACACTGTAAATTCAATTTATTTTTAAGTTCGAATCAAATTTAAAAAATTAAATCATCCAAAATCAATTTTTATTGCCACAAAAACAACCCCATTTATTATTTTGTGCATTATTTTTTGAATATATAAATATGTGTATATATAAGTTTACTAGCCTAAAAAAATTATATGCAGGCCAATAGAAGATAAGACTAAAATGATGGGTTTGGGGTTTGTTGATGGCAACCGTAACAAAAAGTTCTAGTTACAACTTCATTCGTTAGCAAAAGTAGTGTTTACTAAACATAGGATAAAATACACGTAATAATATGAAAACCAAAAACACAATCAATCAAATGTACCTGTTCATACGTTTTTTCACCTGAATTTGTTTTCCATCATCCTCTTTTCTTTCTCTGGATATTGTTACCTTCCTTCGTCGTTATTTATCTTCCATTAATATTGGCACCTCCTCTTTCTCCAATGCAATGGGAGATAATCCACGCTCCCCACCAACATTGGATTTGCACAATCTCTTTAAGATGCCAAAAACTAAATCATTGAAAGATGTTAGTAAGGTTTGCAAAACGTTTGTACACAAACGACATCATGACAAGAAACACAATGAGGTAATCTTAATCAATATGTATATATATGTATGTACATGCATGGTTCTATACTTCATCCTCAAATGTTCATTTTGGAAGAACACACATTTAATTAATCTCCATTGAAAAATGTTACCTACTTTTGAGGTGATAAATCCTATCATTCAATCCAAAGAAAAAAAATAAATCATAAACATTTCATATAAATTAATAAACTTATCACAATACCAGAAAAAGTTGAATCGCCCATCAAAAATAAAATAAAATATGTGTAGTTTCATTTGTGAGTATTATAGAAACATCAAAATGAGAGACATGCAAGTGCAAATGGTAAAAGGTTACAGAGACATTTGATATGTTGGATGTGGATTTGAGGTTGTGATACCTCTCTTCTTCACACTCGATATATGTGCATTTCACTGCTAGTCTTACAACAAAGAAACTTAGTTCTCACCTTAATTGTGCGTATATGATTTTTAAATCATTGCCATGTTGTGATATGTTGTGGTGATGATCATTTGGTGCATGTAGGAACCAACAACACCCTTAGGGTTTGATCACAACGACAATAGAAGAGTGGATGAAGACATTTGGAGCCCTAAATTAATTACAAGAATTGAAAGTAGAAGATCAAAAACTCCAAATCCAAGAACAAGGCCTCTATCAAGACAAGGAAGCAGAAGATGCACAACACCAACATCGTTATCGCGGAGTACAAGTCGAAAAGGTGCAGCAGAAATGGCATCATCTCTCAAAAGGATCATGAGCAGAAGGAGTAGTTCATCAACTTCTATATCAAGAAGCAGTAGCAAATTTGATATCTCTGAACCTGAGCTATTGCCTAACTGTGCATCCTCTCCAGCAAATGATTTTGTAATAAGAAATCCTAGAGAAAAAGAGCATTTTCATTCGGTGTCTCTCTCAAGCAATCTCAACCGTAGATCTACAACACCTATCATCTTTTCACAAACAACAGTGAGAAGAAAACCACCAGTAGTTGAGAAAAAGCTTCAATTCACACTTGAGGAGTTGTGCTTTGGATGTGTCAAAAAGATTAAAGTTACTAGAGATGCTATCAAAGACCCCGGGTATGTTTTTTCTCATGTCATCTATATCATTAATTTGTTTTGGTATCGTTGAAATTGGACCCTTAGGATTAATCGGTATTTGGATCGGATATCGAGTTTTTTTTTAAAGTATAGAGAAATGGTATTTTGACATGAAATTTTGATACATATCGATGAATATAACAAGGTGTATTCACTCATTAATCATTTAATTATTAACACAATTAATCACACTTTTAAATGATCACTAACCAAAATTTTCAAGTGTATATGTTTGAACACAAGTTGTGGTTAAGAATATCATGTATATTTGAAAACCTAAAAATTCATGTATATTTGAACACAATTTGAATGGTTATTTAACAAACATATGTACAGTAGAACATATAAATATTGTGGTTAATGACGTTGAAAATTGTGGTTAATTGTGTCTCATGAATGGTCAATGAATTGGGACACTGTTGTATTCATTAACCATCCACTTGACATAATCAACATATTTAAATTGTATTAACCTAATGAATAATTATAGCAACACACTTTTTAATACACACTTTCCAACATACTACACCCTCCGTCTCACAATATTAGTCGTTTAAGGTTTGTACACGATTATTAAGAAAATGATTAATTGTGTTGATTTCAATGGTAAAATTTGTTGTAGTATTTACTAAAACACCCTTATTAATTGTAGTTAGTGGAGTAGTTAAGTTGGATGAAATTCAATAAATAAGGGTATAATAGTGAAAAAAATAATAAATGTTGCATTGGTATTGTAAAGTGACAATTATTTTGAGAAAAAGAAAAAATGTTAAAAAGACAATAATTGTGAGACAGAGGGAGTATCATTGATTGGTTAAAATTCACACGAGGTCTACCTAATTTATATGAGACTCACATGATTTAGTGGGACACGTGTGAATTTTAACCAGTTAAAAAAATGTATTACAAAGTGACTGTTAGAGTGTGAAGTTAGCACTCCTCTAATCTAATTTGTTGACAAAATTTGATATCAATTTTCTGGGTCATGATACTATGCAATGCAACATAGGGTGTAGAAAGTTTCAACTTTGAAATGCAATACGATGGTAACCATTGTTCTTTGAAATGACACCTGCTTAGAATGACATGACTAACTAAATTTTGCAACAGGGTGATTATCCAGGAAGAGGAAATTTTAAAAATTGAAGTGAAGCCAGGATGGAGAAAAGGAACAAAGATTACATTTGAGGGAGTAGGTGATGAGAAACCTGGTTACCTCCCTGCTGATATAGTATTCTTAATTGATGAAAAGGAACACCATTTGTTTAGCAGAAATGGAAATGATTTGGAAATTTGTGTTAGGATTCCTCTATTAGATGCACTTGCAGGGTGCTCCATGCCAATTCCTATGCTAGGAGGTGAAAAAATGAATTTAGCATTTGAGAATACTGTCATATATCCTGGTTTTGAAAAGGTTATTAAAGGTCAAGGAATGCCAAATCCCAAAAATAACAGCACAAGAGGTGACCTTCATGTCAAATTCCTCATTGACTTCCCAACTGAATTAAGTGATGAACAAAGGAATGAAGTTGTTAGTATTCTACAAGATTGTTGCTAATATTGACCATAGTTGTATATGTATTGTGCTACAAAAATTAACATGATAGAGGACAAAAAATATTTAACTATCAGTTCTAAAAAGATTCTGGCATGCATATGCATGCATGGTCTGATGACTTCTTACAACCTTGTACTTCTATTCAACAACACCAATAACATGCCACAACTAACTGAAGCACGTCGATAATGCACACATTCACGCCCAAAGAATGAAATGCTGGTTTCGCTTTCAATTCATATGATGTGTTGTAGGGTACCTATTAAAAAGAAAAGGAACTACCACCACTTTCCCACTGATGTTGTCTCCAATAGTTTCAGTTATAAATGTTTCCTTCAAGAACAGTTTGCTCCATCCAAGGCAAAAGTGGAGATTACAGAATGCAACTCAACATTATTAGCACTAACCACTATGTTACTGATTCAGATAGGACATAGATTTGAATTTACCTATCCAATTATTTGAGGAGATAGATTTCTCCAAATATAAGAGTTATCTTATCTATCTTAAACAATGGTTAACGGATGTAACAATAGTTTCGAACTAGCCTCTGTTACTTCAGCTTCAGTCAGCTGGGAATCAGCTCATGCAAATGTCTATTTTAGCCAAACAAGACATGAGATGGATCTAAAATATAAATCAAATGAAAAATTTAGTAACCTTCATACATTGAAAATGATATACCAAAGCAACCTCAAGTAATTTTGATTTCAGTCTAACCTCTAGCCCTCTACATCTACATACGCTTTTGCAGAGAATTCTTTTTGGCCAGAATATCATCAGCAAAAAGACATCATATAGTATGGTTAACAAAATTGCAAAGGATGCAACAAAAATAAGCGGAGGACCGTAACGCTTCCAACATATTAACAAGCAACCAAAATAGGTATAGATTAGAAAAAAGAAAAAAAGTGAAGAAAAAACGTAAGTCAGAAATGAGGGGGGAAAACGAAGATCAATGAATTATTTTTACATAAATTAATCTGAAGCATGCGAGAACATGCACCGCAACTACCGTTTTAGAATAATAATCATACGATCTTATTATGTACCAAATTTCTCTTTATGCCATTTCTATGTTCCTTTTTTTGGTTAAAATATTTTGCCAACCTTATCTACTGAATGAAATTTACAATTTTACATTGAGTGTTCTATTTATCCCGGAACTATCAGAGGGTCAAAACTTGCATAAATTTCAGCATATATAAAGGAAAAAATAAAAATAATATACATGATTTCTGTTCTATTTTCATTTGGAAAAATGAGAAAGCAGTCTAATCACCTATATATGATATCAAGCACATAATTCCTATATTAACAAGTTCTCCGCTAAATCAAATCTTTTCACCGTTGTCTGTCACTCTCCTGACTCTGAGGGTTATCATGCCTAGGAGCTTCAGTATAAACTTGTCCTTGGTCCCTTGCATCTCTGAACATGGAAAAAAACGAGTTTAGACCCTCAGACGAAGCACCTCCTAATAACCATAATAACATGGAACTGATCGGATTCATGGATCCAGGGTTGGGTCCCCTTTCAGCTTGTCGAGTGTCGGCTTGCCCAGGAATTTGTGTAGGGTTGGCAACCCTGTCAGGATTACTTTCAGACCGCCCTTGTGGGGCAGTAACTCCTGGTGCATTTTGAGGCATTGGTTGATCAAAACCAGGTCTGAACCCTGTCCCTGAAGGTAAATTTGTGGCACTTAAGCCCGGGTTCCTTGTGTTCAATCTTGTGATGTGTAACGTTGATGCAAGAATAGTGGATGAAGTGATGTGGAAGTCTGGGTGTTGTTGAAGTTGTGAACGTCGATTTTGCACGAACCGTTGCAATGCTGGTACCTACATAGCAGTTAACATAGAAGAGGTTGAAATTCAAATGAGTATACATAACGAAACCTATATTGAAATAAACAGAAAGAAAGCTTTATAAAAAAGTAATAATTATAGTAATTGATTTCTCAAATATAATAAACATGCTCCTTATCCTATAACCCCAGTATGAACTTGTTTGCTAGTTGTATATAGAACATATGTTAATGAAAGATGAAAATAAAAAAACAAATGCAAATGAATGTGTAAATCAATTCAGCTAATAGTCAATTCGAGCATATATGTACACCCCCTATATAGGAAAGAACGATCATAATTTCAAACAAACTGAGATGATAAGCATCAAGTTTAACACTACTACCTAAAGGAGAATTTAATGGAGGGCAATGATTTCAGCCCTTTCTTCCCCTCAAAAAAAAAGGAACAGGGGACAGAAAATATTGGGCTTTTAATATGCCAATTACTATCATTACCTCAAACCGGTTCCAAAAATACAGGATAAGGTGTTGCATAAAAGCTGCAGTTGCAGAGAGAGCCAAATATGAAAAACCTGGAAATTTTAAAAAGTTCATCATTTCCAAATAAGATTAATGCAATCCTACTACACCAAGAAAAAAAGAAACAGTATCAACATACCATAAGCATAAGAGAAGAAATATATGTGAAAGACCAGAAAATACAGCAGAAAGAAGCGAGGGAAGAACTTCATTGATATTGGTGTTCGGACACTGCAAGTTACAGTAAAGACACTCATTAGCTGATCATAGAATAACAATATAGATGTGCATGAAAGTGCAACCTGCCAGACTAATCATACACCAGGTAGATACAATTGTGACAATGATCCATTACTAAACTGGCAAATAAACACCACTACACGTCTACCTCTGAAGCATGGATAATCCAAAAGTGAAGTACCCTTACCAGGTACATGTATGGTACTCGTACCGTACCCATTTTTACTTAGTTGATTTGCCGTAGTGGGTACAGCAAAAACGTATCGGAGGTGGAAAAATATAAGAAATTATTTTGCTTTTTTATTGTATTTCAATCATGTCTTGTGTTTGATCAAAATAGTGGAAGAGATGAACAAAAAAAGTAAATCTCTGAAGCAACATGATGATAGAAGTGTGGTCAAACACATTATTAAAATACGAATAGTATTATACTATTTTCTATTATAATTGATTTTATTTTCTAAGCATGTTTTTAAAACAACAATGCTATTAATTCACTCAAAAAATTATTTTTTTTATGTTTTATGAAAACATACCCGTACATTCATTTTTAAAAATTTGCCGTATTACGTACCGGTATCTGTACCAGGTACCGTAACTTTGCATCAAAGACGTCTACACCAGTCAAAGGTTATTTGGTTTATTGCTGAAAAATTAAAAGGCGCCTGTGCACTAGTTAATGACCCACTATAATGACTTTAGCACACACAACACAACCAAGCCCCAATTGGTTATAAAACCAAAAATAGTTTTTGTGCAACAAAGACACAAACATGCTGTCTCAGCAGTGATTTCAATTTCAAGAACCTTTATGACTCATAAAACATACACACACACACACACACAGAGAGAGAGAGAGAGAGAGAGAGAGAGAGAGAGAGACCT
>Ga0315913_1003420_pt1 | contig 19078 bp, 13 predicted proteins | sample MpolsnodulesMG_FD_207736 | JGI IMG/M metagenome (GOLD analysis project Ga0315913, IMG submission 207736) | Medicago polymorpha root nodule microbial communities from Los Angeles, California, United States - small nodules | ecosystem: Host-associated > Plants > Roots > Nodule | place: USA... | reverse complement strand
TGGGTTTTAACATCTAATTACGTTAAAATAAAACGAAGACTAAACCGCCATTTGAGTGCTTGAATATGTCAAGCGGAGTCACTAAAATTACAAAAAACATCCTCAATTTTACAAGTTAGTTTGGTCCTCAAACAGGTAATTTATTACTAAGTCTATCAGAAACACACCAAAGAATGTTTTTTTGCATTTCAATACATTCAGAGACTGTAATAACACCGCGCCACACATTTAGCTACAAAAGTAACTATTTATCACTAACGAAGTGTCAAATTTGAATCAAATTAACTAACCTGAATTCCTTGTATAAATAGAAAGAGTCAATAGCCCAACCCTTTTTCCTATCAGCAGCCAAAACTGACCAAGAAACCAAACAGAAAACAAAACCAGCAATTCTAAAACCCAACAAAACCTTATTCAAACTCACAACTTTTTCAGACCTCAACAAACTCTTAACATCAGGTCTTAATCCCCGCTTAACACCACCACCACCGCCGCCAGCGTCTTGTTCTCGCTCTCCTTCAACACCACCACCACCACCGGCGTCTCGTTCTCCTTCTCCTTCTCCTTCAACATCTTTGACACCTACAAAACCCTCTTCTGCACCGGGATCTACCCTGGTGATCACAGCTGGCTCAACCTGAAACCGGTGAGCCGTAACCAACGGCGGTTGCACGAGGACTAGAGGGAGGGAGCGATGATCGTCGGAGATTGGTGAGTCGGAGAGTGAATGGAGTGGTGGTGAAGGGGATTTGCTACTACTTTGTTCTCTGTTGTTGTTTTCTTCTTCATCTTCTTCGTTATGGTGTAATTGAGTTTGATTTTGTTCAGATTGTTGATTCTTCATATTTGAGAACCCTAACACTACAAGGTTTTCACTCTTGCACTAATGGATTTTTTTTTTTCTTCAGCCAAGTACTTTCAATTTGTGTGTGGGACTAAACAGTAACAGTCTTTTTGGTTTAGAAAGTAACAGTTTTTCTTTATTTTTTTAAAGGATTAAGGTCAGCTTGAATTGACTTAATTTTTTATCTTACAAAAATAAATAAAAAAAATTCTTTCATAAGTTTTTTTAATATATGCACCCTTTGTACTTTTATTTTTGGTACATATGCTTAAAAAAGAAAAGGAAAAAGAACTTTCAAAGAGTCATTTAAAAGAAAAGAATTCAAGTCTTATGGAGGAGCGTCCCAAATCTTAAACTTGTCATAGTTGGCAGCACTTAGTTTAGAAAAAAAAAATCAGCACTAACATTCTCTTCTCTAAGAGAGTGACATAACTACACCTCCCAATCTATTCTCAATAAATACTGAACACAAGCAATGACATAAGCATATCAATGGTACTTGTTAACTGGCTTACTAACAATATCAATAATAGTTTTTCGAGTTTGGATAGTAACAAACTTTATTGCAACCCATATTATTAGCAAACTTCAGACCAAAAAACAATGGCATAAGTTCCGCATAAGTATTATTCGCAATACCCAAAAAGCAAATGAACGCAGTTACCCAACTATCATCCCCTCTTCTAATTAAATCACCAGCTTCAGCTCTACCATCACCAAGGCAGCTTCCATCCACGTTTAGAACAAAACAATCATCTCTTGTTTATAAGCTTTTTTTTTTTACTAATTTCATAAATATTAAAAAAAATTAAGTAGCGTAATTTTTTTTTGTTGACAAAAGTAGCGTAGTTAATGTGTCAAGTTTGTGTGTGAATTTTATTAAATTGTCGTTTGTTTATTTAATTTAACTTTTCATATTCAAATGCAAGTTTATATTTTTTGAGTCTGTCAGATAACCGTGTGACCATCTCGGTCAGTTGAACTAGCCAAGAACGATCATCTATAGATAAAGATGATGCACACATCATCCTGGTTGTTAATCACGCTCTGATCACACAGTCGTGGTTCATCCATGAGACGTATGTTCCTGTCTCCTTGGAATCAAGGACACAGTAGTATGATCCTATAGAACAGATATTGTTCAAGTAAGGTCGTAAATGCAAGTTAATAATACTAATTAGGGTGTTTAGGAAAAAATATAAATACCTAGCAATTTATATAAGGGTTTATATTTAGGGACTAGACTTTTTTTTTCAAAGAGGGCTTATAATTATGGACGAGGGGAGTACTATTTTGACAAGCTTATTATTAATAATACATAAAAAATTGTTTATTGACGAGCACTAGAAGCATCAAATGAGGAATATGTCGTTAACTTTTGTTTTTATAGTATGTTTTATTTATTTTTTAATTTGTTTTTAGTTACATGCGTAACTAAACCATAAGTGGTTAGAGTTTTAATATGAACCTCTATTTGTTTGTTGGATCAATTTAATTCAAGCCTTTTATTTAGTTATGTTTTGAAATATATTTAAGTTTTATATGCAAAGGTCTTAATGTTTTTGCAAATTCTAGGGAGTGTGACATATTGATTATATAAACAGGCGACTACATAAGATATTTTTGGTCGACTTTATTCCCCCTTAGTAAGATAGGATTCATCTTATTCATTTAATCTACTAAGGACAGGTAAGGGTATGTGGTAAACTTATAAGATTTATAGGTGTATGTGGTTCCTTTAGATTTTTTTAACAAGAATGATGCAAGGTGTATCGTTTAACCTTCATTCCAAACAAAACAAAAAAACCACAAAAAAGAAAAGGAGAACAATGCCAAAAATCTTTTTAGAAATTTACAAACCTAAAGTTAGGTAATCTCAACCTACTTTTAGTGTACTCCCTCCTGGTGCAATAAAAGACTCTATACCGTCATTGAAGAGTGTGGGGAGTCAAAGTTTGCCTTATGCTAGTGTTTACCGGTGTTTTTGGTAAACAATATGAGCTGGCTTTGAAAGATACAAAATTATACTTGCACCAACAAAAGATACAAAATTATGAAAACACAACGAAAACTGATGATAAACACGGATATAGATCAAATTTCTTGAAATAAATCATTTGAAGAGAAATAGCAGATTACAAATATTATTACAACGATTGGTAACATTGTGGGCCCGTTTGTTTCAGATTTTTTAAAAAAAAAAACCACTTTTTTCATTTTTAAGTGTTTTTTTAGGATTTTTAGAAAAATCATTTTATCAAAAAAAATCTATTTAGACCCTAAAATGAAAAGCTATTAGGATTAGCTTTTCTCAAAATCTGTGTTTTTAAACAACAAGGAGATAACACATGTACATGTCAGAACTCATTTTTTTTAAAAAAAAAGGATTTTTATGGATAGTAAGCAAACACAAATAACTTCAGATTTTTTTTTAAATTTCTAAAAAAATCTCTAAATTCTTTTGACACAAAATCTATTTTTTTTAAAGCTGAAACAAACGCACTCTGTATCTGAAGCATGAGATTGGAATTTGAAGTATCGAAACCTCTTTGATTTTATGAATACCTAAAAAATCTTAATAAAAATTATAAAAATGTTATTTTAACCCCTTAAACGATGGATGTTGCCCAAAATCACAAGAGTGTTTTACTTAGAAGCCATCTTCTATGCGAAAAAGTGTGGTCTTTTGTTTAGAGAAATGATATTTGTACAACCATTTTGTAACAACTCTCTCTTTCATACTCACATTATGTTTTTATCCCCTTTCTTCCTTTTTCTCTCTCTATTGTTTTTGACCAATAGAAATAGACGAAAATAAAGTTGTCAAAACGGTTGTTCAAATATCTGTGCTCTTTCTTTAAATCGGATTTTCTACCGCATAAGTAAGAGCAATTACGGAATACCATGTTTTAGTAGGGACATGTTAGTAATTGGCCAACACACTTGTGTATATATATCTTAACCAAAGAGATGGAAAAACAGATTTTTCAACTTTCCTCCCTTCTCCCTCGTGTCTCTCTCAGCCATCATCACCCAACATCACCATTTCACTTCAAATCACGAATTCTACTTTAGAATCCCTCCATGCAATAGATAATTAGAGAAGATTATCCCTTTCTAATGCAAGAAGAAGAAGAAGAAGTTTATAGTACCAATTCATGCTAGGGTTTGATTAAAGAGGAAGAACATGAAATTGGGGTTTTGGAGATTTGTAGAAATTGAAAGCAAGAGCTAAGGATTGGAGAAGCTAGGAGCATAGAAGAATCATTAGAAGCATCAGAATCAAGGTGGGTTCCTCTTCCTTCATCCCTCATTCATTTGATAAGTTATGAAATTAGAATTTAGGTATTTTAAAGTTAATCCTTGAATCCATGAAGCATGTACGTTAGTATTAGTAAAATGAAGTTTTTGCATATGACTGAGTAATTATCTCTATTGATCTATGATTCATTATATCTTTGAATGCTGAATTGCTTTCATGTGTATAGAGGTTTTGAGTTTGATGCAATTGTTTGGTCTCCTTCGATGTATTTGAATGCTTTTGAGCTGATATTGACACATTCAGATTTGCATGATTAATTTCATTTAAAGGAAGATTTTACTCATTGCAGATTAAGATTTTAGTTTTCTCACTTGAACATTAGTTTTGTGTGATTAGACTAGCTAAGATGAATTGATGAAGTGGACAAATGTGGATTGACATATGAATAGGTAAATGTTGATATAAATTATATTTGAGTAAACCACCAATTTGGTCCCTGTCTTTGTAAGTGATTCTCAAATTAGTCCCTAACTCTATTAATATTTCAAAATAGTCCCTGTCTTTGTTAAAATTTTCTCAATTAAGTCCCTCGTCATGTGAAAAAAACATAGAAACATGGGTTTAATTGAGAAAGTTTTGACAAAGATATAGACTATTTTGAAATATTGTCTAAAGTTTCTCAATTAGACTCATTTTTCTGTTTTTTTCACATGACGAGGGACTTAATTGAGAAACTTACAAAGGCAGAGACTATTTTGAAATATTAATAGAGTTAGGGACTAATTTGAGAATCACATACAAAGACAGGGACCAATTTGATGGTTCACTCAATTATATTTGCTTCAATTAATGATTTAGAGTTTCAACATTTAGCTTAGCATAAAGTATGTATATGATTTGTGAAGGATCATCTACTTCAGCCCCATATGGCACAAAGTATGTGTGTTTGGGTGTGAAGTGTGAATTTTTTGTCTTTGTATTCATTGTTGGTATAGTAAATGATAATATTTTAATTATGAATGATGTTACATGATGACAAATAAGTAAAGACATCCAAGATTACTAGAAGTATAATTATACTTCTAGGTAGTACAAGAATAAAAGATAATGATAATTACTAGTCAGTAATCAAGCAGCTAGGTAGTATATGAAAAGAATGATAAAATAGAAAATTATTGGGTAGATAAGGTAATCTCAGAAAAAAGGGCTACCTTAAATGACGTTTACAGTAAAGTAGTAGGTGGGGCGCCACTTACCGCTTTTTAACGTACTTTACTGGTAGGTAACTTTCTCTTGTGTATACCCACGCTCAGGGAAGTTGCGAACGCTAAGTATTGGATAAATCAAGATATCCAGTAGAAAGGCAAATCATGAATACTTGGTAAATAAAAGAGTTTAAGGCTAAAGTATACATTATTTTGTTTTATGATCATAATCTTCCAGAGTTATAATTAGTAGTTACTTTTATAATTGGCATACTATGTTTTATCCCGAGTTTGGGAACTCACTGAGATCGTAGTATCTCATCCCACTATGTTGATTATTTTTTCAGGTATAAGCCTTTTGAAGTTAACCAGAGCCGGATCACAGTGTTAAATGTCTAGTTTTAGAGTTTATGTTATTTTAATTTAATTTCCAAATGTTTTGTAAACTCTAATAATTTCCTTCTCAATTATTTTGTAATGAACGTCGCTTTTAATTTTATTGAGTTATCTAAATTGGTCTTGATGTTGTGTAAAAATATTTAAATCTAAAAAATCCCAGTTGTTACAGGTTTGTTGCTGCTGCGCTGCAGAGTGTTGATCAATGGCGGCAACGTCAACTATGGATGTTTCTCTCTTCCACCACACCCCTTTTTATTGTGAGGAGAATGTATATTTGCTTTGCAAGAAATTGTGCAGTGATGGAATAGCAAATTCTGAAGGATCTGATCTTTTTGTTGCTTTCATTTCCAATGAAAAGAAACATATCCCACTTTGGAATCAAAAAGCTAGCCAAAGGGCAGATGGGGTTATTCTCTGGGATTACCATGTCATTTGCATTCAGATAAATCAAGGAGGTGGCCTCCCACTAGTTTGGGACTTAGATTCAACTCTTCCTTTTCCTTCACCTCTACCTTCATATGTGTCTGAAACCATTCGCCCTTCTTTTCAACTTTTTTCTGATTATAATAGATTATTCAGAATTGTTCATGCTCCGATCTTCCTTCGTTGTTTTGCATCTGATAGAAGACACATGAAAGGTTCTGATGGACATTGGATTGAACAGCCTCCTCCACATCAACCCATAGTTGCTCAAGATGGAACATTGCACAACCTCAATGAATACTTTAACATATCCACTTCAGACGCCACTGCGGATGTTAGAACCGGTTCTGTCAAAGATGCATTGTTTACCCAGAAACATGGTGTGGTGATAAAGGAAAATCAGCTTGAGGAATTGTTTTCTCAGATATCTTTACAGTAGCCGAATGGTTCTAAATAGATATCATATATTCATCTATATTTTTTGTGTTTGTGTTTGTGTTTGTATTTGAGCCAGATAACCATTTGTATTGTGTTTGGTTGTGCGTTTGTCACCTCAAACTTACGTCTATATTACTTTTTGATGTTAAAACATGAAGCTAATATTTGTAGCTTATGGAAAAAAGAGGCATGTTTGATGCCTATTACATACTTCTTCTCACAATCACTTTTTTTTTCTTCATTTTCCACTCTCGTTCCAACAGAACACTCTTGCGTTAACCCTCGTCTTCTTTTGGTACATAAACCCTCGTTTCTATAGAATCGAAGAGTGAGAGAGACAAAAGTTGTTACAAATCTACAAACCATAGAATCGGAGCAAGAAAGAATCAAAAGAAACTTGTTTAGGTTTTTCCACAAATTGAATTGAAGATGAGAGTATTTCGTGCCCCTGAGATAGAGAGTGAGGACGAAAATGCCATCACTAGCAAACACTTCACTTGTCATGAACTTTATCTCAGTGACAGTGATGATTCCGATGTTGACCTTGCTTTCGAAGTGCAACCCTGATGAGTAAAGTTGGAGAGGTAGAGGGTGCCTTGGTTGACTTGACACATGAACATCAATTGAGGGTTAATGTAAGTGATCCTATATATGAAGCATAGATGCTGACACACACTGACAACAGTGAATGTAATCACATGCACGTGAGTGCCGTGTCGTGTCGATGCCACACACTGACACATGTTGAACACATACATTGGACGCGACATTGACACTATAAGAAAAGGCATAACTGAATGTAATCATGGACGTCGATGTCATGTTGTGTGTCAGTGTAACTCATTGACAAGTGTTAGACACCAAAGACGTCTTTGATTAGAAGTGTCAGTGCTACAGAGTTATGAAACAAGGACATAGACACTGACACTGGACAAGACACTGACACGTTGACCCCATAAATAATTTGATAAAATGACATAATTCGAGGTAATTACATGTGTCAGTGCGTGTTGGTGACACATATTGGCACGTGTCGAACACCAATTACGCCTTCAATCAGAAGTGTCGGTGCTACAAGCTATGAAACACTGACATAGCATGCACAAGGGATACAACACTGACATGTCAAGACTGATAATAATTTGAGAAAATGACATAATTGAATATAATCACATGTGTCTGTGTCGGACACGAGACACATCTTTGATCAGAAGTGTCAGTGGTACATATGATCCTATTGTACGGACCTGGCAAATGCTCCAAAATCCATCCCTGCAACGAAAAAAATAATACACAAAAAATAAGTATTCGAGTTAAATATTAAATAAATCTAATACATTATTATAAAAGGTTCACATAATTATTTAAATTAAATCCTAAATAAATGTTTGATACCAATACACTTGTTAACAATTTGTCTAGTACTTGTTTCTGATCTTATTGATTTACAGGATGAAATTAGAAATAAGATCTCAGCATTGAAGACAGCTCTACTGAATGAAAGTCAGACTCTATTTCTTCCCATCTTCGAGTTGAAAAATACAAAGAAACAAGGCATGAGTTGGATAAAAAACTTGACACTCAATATCAGCGCCAAATGTAAGACTGCATTGTCTCGTCCTGCCCCTTTGTCTTTTCTTTTCAAGGCAACATGATTCCTTCATTCGACAACATGTTTATCTTGTTAGATTTAAAGTAAGCATTGACTATGAACTGCAGGCTCCTCTAGAATTGTCTATGTTGTTAATGTGCTTTGTGGAAGGTCCAAATGATGGGTTATTTTGCATGACTGCTTTTGCTGTTGCACCATTACTTGTATAGATCGATTAAACCTTTGTTTTTCATTTATTTGAGTGAGGTGGGAGCATTATATGTTTCACAATTCTCTTCAATAAATATTCGTGAAAGGATACACGGCTGATTTGTTTATACTCTATAGGAGGAAAGCAATTCATCATGATGCACATTAATTTACAGTTGGGGAATCTTGTTTTATTTCATAAATTCATTGTATGAATATTAGGCTTGCTTGATATTTGATGTTTGGTTCTTTTTCTCATTTTGATGACTAATATTTGACATATCTAGCATATTTTCTACTAGACTTGCTCTTAAACCACCAAAAACATAATTTCTCATGTTCTTTCACTCTTTTGTTAGATAATTTCTTTGTTAGAATGTTGAAAATGAAAAAACTGATGAACTTTTTGCAGTGCAGAAGCACTTGATAATCGCCTGACTGCTGTTCAACGGAACCATGAACTCCGATCACAAATAGAAGAAAGGATAATAAGAAATGATGCAGCGTATGAAGAGGCCAAGAGAAAGGTTGCCTTTCAAGAGGAAAAGCAACAGCACGAAAAGGCTAAAGCTGAAGCAGAGGTACCATACTATTATATTTTTTTTAGTGTCACAAAAAATATAGATTTTTTAACAGTTAGTGTAAGCATCACAATCTCTTAATATTTTATCAGAAAAAAAGAGTGGAGCATAACAATCCCCTAATGTATTCAATATTTTATTTATTTGGAAAAGGTATTCGATATTTATTCTATATATTTCCAAAAGTATTTTGATCAAATGATTAAATGTCTTTTCATAATTGTCTTAGCTTGAGTTCAATCTTGCAATGTTACAATTTTTTAAAAAGTTTTTTTCATCTATTAAAATTATATTCGACTTAAGATATTAGTCTCTACAGTTACATGTTAAGACACTAAACTCACGTCGAAAAGAATATTTACTTCATATATTAGGTCTACCAAAAACAATTCTATGTACGACGCCTCCATTATAAAATAAATAAATAAAAAGAGGACAACTTGTCAAAAAAAAAAAACAAAAAGAGGACAAAGCATCAAGGAAAGTGTGTCCCTCCCAAAGTCGAAAGGCGAAGAACAACTCCAACTCCAACACTGTCTCCTCAATCTCTCCAAAGTCCAATTCAAACACGACCACTCTTTCATGATTCTGTTCTATTAAAACCTGTTTTGTTTTTCTTTTTTCCTCTCAATTCACAACATGGCTGTTGTTCACAAAATTGCATCTTTCTCCTCTCCAAATCACCATTTTCTCCATAAACAACGCCACCCCATTTCTTCATTCAACTGCACCACATCCTCCACCTCTTCACCTTTCACAGAAAAACACTCCACACAAAGATACCAAAGAGACCAATGGGTTTACCAGAATGCCATCTCATGTAATAATCACACCCCTTTTGGTGATTCAATAAGAGAACATGACATAGCTTTACAGCTTCCAGAGCTGAAAAAACTTGTTCAGGTATTGAAAAAGAAGAGGGAAAGTGAAGGGAAGTGTAGTGATGGGAAGTGTGTTTCAGGGGATGTTTTTTTGGTTGGAACAGGACCTGGTGATCCTGAGTTGTTGACTCTTAAGGCTGTTAGAGTTATTAAGAGTGCTGATTTGTTGTTGTATGATAGGTTGGTAAGTAATGATGTTTTGGATTTGGTTGGTCCGGATGCTAAACTTCTCTATGTGGGAAAAACTGCTGGATACCATAGTAGAACTCAGGTATAAAAAAGTTACTTTTTTTTTGTGTTTTGCTAGGTGGGGTTGTTTTCTTTTTTGTGTTGGTTATTTGTTTAAGCATAAACTTTTATGATTGTGTGTCAATTTATGAAGCAAAGACACCGGACACGACACTACACCGATAGGTAGACACTAGTAATAAGAAAGTAGAACTAATTCTATGTAATTACATGTGTATGTGTTTAAGTGTCCCACATTGGATGAGATATAGCTTGACAAATGTGTTTATAAGCGGGGGTAGTCCTCGCCTTACTTGCCGGTTTTGTAAAGATGGGTTAGGGCCAACCCAATTTTCAATATGGTATCAAAGCTCATCCAAAATCCGTTGGACCACCTGCTATTACGTTTCCTCTATCGGGTCACACTCCAGATGTCCAGTTCTAGGCATGAGGGGTGTGCGTTAAAGAGTCTCACATTGGATGAGAATGAGATATGGCCCGACAATGTGTTTATAAGTTGGGGCACTCCCAATGTCCAGTTCTGGGCGCGAGGGGTGTGCGTCAAAGAGTCCCACATTGGAGGAGATATGGCCCGACAATGTGTTTATAAGTGGGGGCACTCCTGATGTCTAGTTCTGGGCGCGAGGGGTGTGCGTCAAAGGGTCCCACATTGGATGAGATATGGCCCGACAATGTGTTGACAAGTGGGGGCAATCCTCACCTTACTAGCTGGTTGTCGCTATAGACAATTGTCATAGAAGACACGCCTTCCACCAGTGCTATATAGATGTTAATTATCGTATCCCTTAGGGTTTTGTTGTTTATTCAATTTTTTATTTTAAGATTTGGATGTGATTTTTATTTTGGTGGGGTTGAGTTGTTTTGTTACATGATACCGTTGAGATGAATTTTTGTTTTTGTTTGATTGCTGAACTTGTTGCAGGAGGAAATACATGAGCTTCTTTTGAGTTTTGCAGAAGCTGGGGCTACTGTCGTGAGACTTAAAGGGGGTGATCCATTGGTGAGTTTTCATATGGGACTGTCTAGTAAGGAGTTGATGCATTAGATTTTCACGCCTTGTTTATGCGAATGTCTTATTGTTTGGTATTTGTAGGTGTTTGGGAGGGGTGGCGAGGAAATGGATTTTTTGCAACAGCAAGGTATCCATGTGAAAGTTATTCCAGGTATGCTTCTGATTTCTTTATCATGATGAAACTGGTAATAAGTTTGAATCATCATCAATGTAAATTGGCACTATTGCTCCATTGTTTCGTTTGTGTGTGCCTGTGAGTATGTGTTTGAAAAGTGCTATTTTATTCAAATAAAATTTCTTCAGATTCCTGATTTTTTCGCATTAACTTTGTGTCTCACTTTATAACTTGGTTCCCTTTCCATTACATTTATTCTTCCCAATCCATCATTCTCACATTAAATTCTGTTTACATGAGTTGATGAGTGTGAAACACTCATTATTCTTTTGTTAACATTGTAGGAATGAATATGACTGTCTAAACGCATGTATGCGAGGTGGGAAGTTACTTTCAAAACGCATACTAATAATAACAACAATGGGTTTTCATTTTTCACTGGGACGATTCATTGTGTAAAATGGTTAGTTATTAAAAGTTTAAATGGTTATCTCTCAATCAATCTATAACAGGTATATCTTAAACTTTATATAACCGGTAGCAAATCTGTTGTTAATACAACTACCGACTTATATTGTCATTTTCTTTTGGAAAAATACAAACTGCTTTCTATTACTTTTAAAGAGTGCACGAAAAGAAAATGATTTGTAAAACAAACATACATGTGCATAGGGCATACATTAAAATGATCTTGGACTTGTCAAAAGTGATATCTGTATGGATAAACAATTTGATTAAGCGCTTATAACATAAACGCTTATCATAGAAGTGCTTCTGTAGATGCTATTTCTATAACAAAAGATATAATAAACTCAAATTGCTTTCATATAAGTTATAAGCTAATTTTATAAGCTATCCTGGAGAGTTTATGGAAGTAAGCTGAAAACAGCTTATCGACATGCCATAAGTTGTTTCCATAAGCTCTCCCGAACAATCTCACAAGTGCTTATGCCGTAGATAAGCTCAAATGAGCAAATCAAAACAGTACCGAAGTTATTGAAAAGGAATGCAAAATGAAAGCTTGAAACATTGTGCCTGCTATCGTTTTGTTTTAGTTATGTGAGAGACATCTATGGATGCAATATTATCTAAAAGAAACAGTGAAGTTGAATTGATGGTGGTTGATTATAATTTAATTAGTTCTCATTGCCTGCAGGTATAACTGCAGCATCTGGAATAGCAGCAGAGCTAGGGATTCCATTAACTCACCGCGGTATTGCAAATAGTGTGAGGTTCCTCACGGGGCATTCGAGAAAAGGAGGAAGCGATCCTCTATTTGTATCAGAAAATGCCGCTGATCCTGATTCTACTTTGGTGGTATATATGGGCTTGTCAACCTTCCCTTCGCTTTCACAGAAACTAATGCAGCATGGTTTGTCGCCTCATACACCGGCTGTAGCGATTGAGCGAGGGACCACACTTCAGCAGCGCACAGTAAGATCGATCATATCTCCCTTTTCACATCAATTTTTTTTTTTTTCTTTCTATTAAAGATATTGAGTTACGAACATATCCAGTTGGTTTATGATGGAAATGGCCAATTTTATTTCTAGCATTTTAGCATACTAAATATTTATGAAAAATTAATATGATATCCTAAAGAATAAAGTAGCTTGACCTATTGAGATTCCATTTCACTTTGATTTTTTGATGCCGTGCCTAAGACCATCACCAAAGATGAGTTCTCTATTGAGTACAAAACGAACCTACACTTGTGAACCTGTGCACTGAGAGATATGAAAATCAGATATCACTGATAAATAAGTTCAAGTTTTTTTTCTTTAAACTAGTAGAAATTCATCCACTTAAATTATATAACAAATTCTTTAGATTGAAGGTCTCGTATCTGAAGGTTAGACATATCTTTAATTTTCTCTAGATAGAAATGCATTTGCTTACACAATGTTCAGGACATTCTCTTCATACTTATTATTGCTGGTTCTTTTTTTTTTCCTCATAAAACAATTCTTCACAGAACCAGCAATTTCCTATTAGATGACATAATCCTATGGAAAACAAGTTTATCCAAACCTTTATTTTGGTTGTCATACAGGTAGGTCTTACTAACATCTAATTAGTTGAGGTCGCCCAAGTTAATCATCGTGCGAGGTCAGCCAAAAAATTGAATACTTTGACGTCAACCAAATTGCTAGTTAAGGTTGACCGAATTGAGTAGTTGAGCTTGTCAATTGTATCTGATCTTGACTAAATAACTATTTTAAAGGATATATAATGATAAAACATTGAATGTGAGAAGTGTGAAAGAGCCTCTATCATTTCTCTAAAGGCTTCTGACGAACTTCTTGGAGGCCAAGATTATATTTTTTTGCCTCAGAAGTCAGAATGGTAGTTGAGTTCTTGGATAGTTAAATAACGATGATAAACAACTATAATCGTAACAATAAGAATCCATCTCTTCTGACTTTAACATTTTAGAATGCTAGGCAATGTAGCACCAACACTTCCAATTGAAGGTGTGACCGGTGTCCTACACGTGTTAGTGTTGGATACCGAAGCAACATTGACACATGTGGCTGCATTTAATAACTTACATTTTTGTCAAATTATTATCGGTGTCTACGTGTCTGTTTGTGTCAGTTGTTCATAGATGCTAGGTCCAATGACTGATTATACACGTATTATTTGTAATCATTCAGGTGTTTGCAGAACTTAAGGACCTTCCTGAGAAAATTGCATCTACTGGATTGGAGTCACCAACACTGCTAATAATAGGAAAAGTTGTTGAGTTATCACCATTTTGGCCAATTCCTACAAAACAAGAATCATGTTTAATGCAGGCATTATGATAAATGATGGATGTTTACGAGAAGTCGAGAACTACTATCACTGTGAAGCTTGTGAAGAGGAAAGATTACCTTCCCCTACAAAAGGGTTTAAGCTCTATGTAATTTGGGTGTATTTTCAGATGTTTGGAGAAATGAAGAACTTTGGCTCTTGGGTTGCGGTTTCTATTGAAGTTGCCATGTTTGCACAGAAGTATTTCGGAACAAATTTTGATTTAACATGTTCTAGATTGGAAATAAAACAAAGTGTTTAAGAGGCATTTTCCTGGATTGGTTTACTTTCCATAGTGATCAGAGAAAATTTTAGCCATAAGCTATCTAGGATCATTCTTTAATAGAGAAAAATGTAGTTTAGTTTGAAGATGTGAGTCATAGTTCAATTTATCAATGTTGATTTTTATTATTTGGAGATGCTCATATTGTAACCATTCATTTGTTCTAGTCAGTTGCTAGAAAGCATAATTTCATGGTTCAAATTGTGATTTGATGGCACGGTTGAGAACTATCCCAAACAAGACGACCAGACTCAGAAATTAATAAAATTATCAAGAAAGGTCCAAGAATTATCATGAAGAAAACCATCAAAATTATGCTTAGGAATTAGGATGAATGGAGATATGAGCAGGCATGGATAGGTAACCTACAATACTACTATCCATCCATTTATCCTTTAACAAATGAATCGATAAGAAGAAAGGAAGGCATCATGATGATAATGAAGATAGGTTAATTGACTTACAGAATTACATTCTCATTCACATTGTGTCATTTTTGAACACCAAACATGCCGTTCAAACTTGCATTTTGTCTAAAAGATTGAACCATCTTTGGAAACATATTCCTACCCTTGTATTACATTCCTCAAAATTTCCCACGGTCAAGCATTTTGTCATATTCGTGTCCAACATTTTGACTCGTTGTGATGGCTCAACTGCACTGCACTCTCTTGATCTTAACCGTAATGGTAATATTGATCCTCTACTACTTATAAAGGTTTTAGACTTATGTTTATTCCCATAATACCCACCTCCAACAATTATGAATTTCTCTACATGGTGAAACTTGTCGCATTATACGCTACATTTCTTCATGCTGGACTCTTACATCTCTTAAGCTTTCACTTTTCTCTAGGGATAGTTATAATTTTGATAAAACATTATTTCCTGAATATCTGGATTTGCCAGCATTGACCACCTTGGAACTGACAAATTTTGCCTTTTGTAGTGGTGAAAACGGTCGTGCTGAGTCCTTTTTGACCTTTACCAGGTTGAATAGTCTAGTCATTATCATGTCTACCGTAAGAGATGCACACATCCTCAGGCCTCAGCATATCAAGCGAGACACTTGTAAATTTAGCTATAGATAATAATTCGTGGCACGCTGCTAATATGGAGCTATTTGCTCCAACTCTTTGTACATTTACTTTTAACGGCAGTCTTGATCCAAAAATACGTGGGAACGGTCTTTCTTCTGTTAAACAAGTAAAAATCGATGCATCACAATTTTTTGCTTCAGAGGAACATGCTTTGAATCTACTGAGCTGGCTGCCAAGCCCTGGCAATATAGAATCATTGACAGTCACTTCGCCTACTCTTTAGGTACATTGTCATGTTTTTCAGCTTTATTTTTACTCTCTTCATAAGATGTTTTTTTATTTTATTTTGTAAATCTTGTTAAAATTAAATTGACTTGTATAAAACCGATTCTAATTCGCTCACTTCATTGTGTAACTTGAAGTCATTGGAAATAGAAGTGATACCATTTCATTATTAAGTATTATACGCTTGGTTGGAAAATGCCATGTTAAAGAAAGCTGCTGCCAGGTCACGTAAAGAAGCTGCTGAGTTAAGAATGGCGTTCAAAACAGGTTTGAAACTACCTACCATACCTGATGGAATGGTTGACTTCTTGCGACAAAACTTGCCGTCGGCAGAAGTTAACATGACTACAGAGTACCCGGGTTGTTTTAACCTTAAGGAGGTATTTATTTGAAAATCAGAAGAGAGCTGAGTGTTGTAATTTTTTTAGAATCTTAGCTTAGATGATTTTAAATGAGATAAATAACCATATGAAGATTTTGTTGTTGGTTTTTACTAAACAGGTTGAAGAATCTATAAAGGGCATGAAGAACAACAACTATCGTTTGCGTGTTGCACCTTCCAATCTTCATCGCTGTCGTGCTGAAAAGGTAATGTTCCTCACATGCATTTTGATGGACCCCTTTGAGTTTCTGTTACTAAATTTTTTGGGGTCATTTGCTATTTTTATGTGGAGATTTCCATTTTTGTGATATCTGATAATGAGATAGCATATTAGATGATTTTTGGAACCCTTGTTTGCAATTTACGTAAGTGGAAATTGTTCAAGAATGGCGACAGTGAAAATTGTTCTAGAGCAAAGCCTCTACTCCAGAGAGAAACAATCCTAACAAACTCTAACTACCTAGAAACAATCCAAAAGTGGGATAGCGAGATGACTGCTATTTGATCATTTTTTGGACAAATAACATGAATAAAAAATTAAACAGATGACTCAAATCTCATGAAACATTCATAAATCAAAACACTCAAACATCCTCAAGTCTTAATCAAAACATTACATTCAAATCCAAATTCTAATAAACGTAAGGATATAAAGAAGCTTATGCAAGCGTTCAAGTCTCCAACAAATTTTCCACCTAAAATACAATAGCCGATCATGGACCGCTATCCGCTCCATTACCGCGAACCACTGTAAAGGTTCAGTGGCCGTCATCCTGAACCGCACTGCTACTATGTCTACCGTAGTGTTTCCTTACTGCTATGCCGCCATAGGTCACTATTGCTTGTACTGGTACATAGCGCTGATATTGATAGGAAGCTATTGTTAATTATTGTTGTTATTTATAATAAACATTAAAATCATTATTCATCTTGTGGATTTAATAGCAATTTTTATGAATCTTGAATCTTAAATCGTTATTCATCTTGTGGATTAATAGTAGATCACACGAAGTGGAAAGCAAAAATCTCATGTAAAAGATAACATATCCTGGAAAGAGTCGTCATCACGTCAAATGGGAGATGCACTTGCAGCACGGGCTCAAGCATCGAGTAAGATTGTGGAGGCTACTTCTTCACATGTAACACCAAATTGTTCTCTTACCAAGTGTGTGACTGCTCTTGAAGAGATAAGAGACATTTCATATGACATCTATGTGAAAGCCTTGGAAAAGTTTAAAGATGGTGATTGGAGGGAAATGTTTATGGCCATGTCTAAAGATAGGAGACGTGGAAGGCTAATTAATTAGACTTTAAGGATAAAACTTTACTTGCATATGTGGCAATGGTAATGTGATACACTTCTCTTAATAATTTGTTTTTGGTATATATTCTTCTTGAAGCTATTTGGTGAATAGTTGTATGTGTGTTTTTATGCGTTGTTTTGGATATTTTGGTAGACAGATAAAATGAATGACAATATATATGTTGGAAACTCACACACACAAGTGTAAGAGCCAAAGTTCAAACTCCGATTATGTTGCTTGCAGGCCTTGCAATTTTGAATTGCGTTGTCTTGGATTTTATAGTTATGTTTTTATACATTTCATTTCACTTTCATTGAATATATTGTTCTTAAAGTTTTGTTATGAAATTGTATGACATGTTATAACTAAAATTGACATGCGTTCTCTTTATTAAGACTAAGATTTATAACTATTATTAGAAGAGTACTCATGTCGCAAGAACATTTCTCGCGAACATATCACGAATATATAATCACTCAACACATTGAACAATTTGTGTCAAAAAAAATCACCCAGCAGCCAGCACAAATGTTTACACACATTCTCTTGTTTCTCTCTTCTAAAACACCGAATGTTTATGTGTCTGCAAGAGATTCTTTGCAAAGTGGATTGAACTACACATTTCATTTCTTTTTACATGCACGTGTTGCGCACAAGAATTTTGTTTTGGATTCTTTTTCATTTGAGTAAATTTAACAATATTATTTTATTGCGACATACAATGGGTTAAAACTATATTAAAAATTACAAAAAAGAATGATGCCAATTGAGGCTTTATTGTGCATTTCACTCATATTCGTGAAACTCTCGTGAAACATCTTGTCGCTATAAATAGCATTATTCTTATTAAAAACACTTCAACAAAACAATGGTTCTAACATTCTCGTTGTTTAGTCGCGAATTTGTTGCCTAAGTATTAAATAAATATTGAACAAGTTGTTTAATTTACTTCAAATAAAGAGATAACCTTTTCGTAATGAACTTGGGGTGGAGGGTTGGACATAATTAGTCATAATGTTCGTCAATCGTCATTCAAGCAATATTCTAACACTTACAACCTCAACATTGGGAGGCCAATACTTAACACACTTGGAGCCATTGTGTCAACACTCCACTTAACAATGAAGTTCCCTTTGAAAATCGGGAACTTAGTGCATGTGTATTAGCAAGTTGTTAGACAATTTTACATCAACAACATCAAGAAGAAGCGAAGAGATCCATATCGAGATGAGAAGCCTATTCGGTCGAAAGACACTACTAAAAAAACAAAACTTAGTGAGGGATATTTAGTGAGGGAAAACGTGAAATCCCTCTCTAATTCTGTCACTAAATTTTGCGACCAAAGAATTTGTGAGGAATTTCATTTTTTCCGTCACTAATTTCCCTCACTAATTTTGCTTTTTCTAGTAGTGAGATTACAAAGAATGTAAGTTCATAGAACTTGACCCTAGAGAAAAGAACGAGCTCATGCCACAAAATTGAAGGAAGTAGAGAGATAGCTGGTCCCAAAAGGCAACAAAAATCGACACATAGTTAACAATTGAGGAATAATTCATCTTGGTCCAAAGTTTAAGAAACAATTTGGACCTACTTGAATGAAGTTCGGCCGATATGTCTTACATCGATCCAAAGGTAGTTTTCTCATCAACTGACCATTGATCACATTGATATATTTGTTTTTAAACGATCAATGTTAGTAATCAGTTGTTAAATTAATATATGAGCAATAACTTCACTGTTTTTTCTTTTTGGTGCTAACCTTTACTAGATAATTCTGT
>Ga0315913_1003417_pt1 | contig 19083 bp, 10 predicted proteins | sample MpolsnodulesMG_FD_207736 | JGI IMG/M metagenome (GOLD analysis project Ga0315913, IMG submission 207736) | Medicago polymorpha root nodule microbial communities from Los Angeles, California, United States - small nodules | ecosystem: Host-associated > Plants > Roots > Nodule | place: USA... | reverse complement strand
CCCCTCCAGCCACTGGTATAGCTTACCCCCTCCCCCTTAGAAATAGTTTTAGGTTCTTATGTAATAAGCTTAAAAAACTTCAACATTTGTAATATATTATTCATATATTAATAAAATGACTTCCTTTTATCTTTGTGTTCTTTTTATTTCCGTTTTATATTTCTATTTGCAGTTATTTTACGAATTTGAAAGTTTAAAATGAAAAAAATTCTGAAAAAAGATCATTCTGGATTTTAAAATCCGAAACAATCTGGAAAATACTAACAATAATGTTTGGAAAACTAAATTCAGACCAGGGGTAATTTTAAAAAAGAATAGGGCGCACGAGAATTCCATAGGATGGAAAAAGTAATACTCATGCTTTTTTGGCAAAGTATAATTTTCTTCTTTATCACTTTATGGTAGGCATTTGGTGTGGGCCTCGAGCATTTGGACTAGTTCTAAAACATCTCAGGATTTGCTCTTCAGATATCTAGTAATTACTCGATCTATTGAACAATAATTGATTACCGTTTGTTTTTAAATGATAGTTAACTATTCTTCAATATTTTCTAAATCAATTAATCACTTTTTTAATCAATCTAATCGATTTACAGAGTTTTCTAAACGGTAGTTAATTATCATTAAAAGTATTTTGTGCGATTTGAGATGTCTGTGAATAATTGCTAGATGGTTAGAGAATATCTTCCACACACTTTTTAACATTCTCTTTTTGTTAGTTTATTTATCTATAAAAGAAGGACAAATGGTACAAGTTTAGTATGTTCATGTTGTTGTCTCTAGACATACACATAAGTGATATATATTTAATCTCTATAAGGCAATAAAAGTAGCTATGGAAGAGGTTGGTCCTTCATCTACAACATCTTTGCCAAATCACAACAAAACTTCTTTTGGTACTCGTTTGAAGATCAGTTGCTTATCTTTTGCCGTTTCTATACAAGAAACTTTTAGATATGCAAAGGCCTTCTTTGTCGGTCAGGTAATTCAATATCCAAAAACAACCCCTTTCCATTTTTAGTTACTACTTATTTCAATATTATTGTTATTTTGAAATTGCCTTGTTTGATTGAGGAATTGTGGTGTGAAAAAAAATAGGCAAAGACTATAACTGCAAAAAATGAGAAGGAAGCAAGTGAAGCTGAACTTGAGGCTACAAAGAAACAAGTTGAGGCTGCTGACGCTGCTGAACATATCAAAAATAGACTCAATGATCCTCATAGTTAATTAAATTAATGTTTAGTTTTTATTTAAGATAGTTTGCAACTAAATTTGTGCTTTTACTTCTACTGATTCACGCGAGTGAATGCAACCTCATGCAAGTGTTTTTCTTTTCTGGTTTTGATTAATAATTATTTGTTTTATTGTTGAATCATGGTTTTGATAAACATGGGAAATATATTTTATAATTTTTTGTTTGTTGTGTTTGCATCTATTGATAAGGGAGAAGCAAAACTAAGACACGCGTGATTCAGAAAAGTCGAAGTTATGGGTGAATGACACGCAACTATATGTGTTGGACAAATTAACATATTATTGACAACAATACTATTTTATCTGTCTTATTATAAGCCTAGTTTAAGATTACACACTACGTTTGTTCAAAAAAAAGATTACACACTACTTTAAAATACACCCTATAATAACTGACATTTTAATTTGCAAAGAAAAATATGTTTAGAAAATATTGTAGCAATGTATTGTCTAAGTGGTTCGAAGGCGAGAGATCTTTTCTTTAACTTTTATGATTTCTTTGCGTTTGGTTAGTTTGGAATGAATATAATAATACATTCTTCAATAATATCCAAACTCGTATCATAGTTCTTATGAAAAAAGTAAAACATAATTCTTATTGTTGGTTGAAGGCTAATAATGTCTCTTTTGTATATCGTTCTCAAAGATGATGATCTGATCCATTGTTATGTTTGGGTATCGGTGACTGTTATTATTGTATGTATATGACTGACTGATTATATTTTAGAGTGAGTGTTTCTTAAAAGAAAATATACAATATTTCTAACAAAGTCACTTACATAATGACATCATAAAGTACAGTAAATAACACATAAATAATACTATTTTTAGTAAATAATAGTAAGGAATTGGGGCCACCTTTCCCTTTGTTTGTTAGAAATCCTCTACGACGGAATTTTTTTTTCTTCCTTCAAATCTCTTCTTGTCTGGAAGTGTACAATCGGACAAAACTAGTTTGGAAGTACAACAAAATTTAATCTAAATATTTTTTACAATTTTTTTTTAAAATTTGATATAATATAATATACAATCATTTATTTAAGCTTAATATATAATGTAATATATAAGCTTAAAATTTATTTAAGCTCTTGTAAAAAAAATCATTTATTTAAGCTTAATATATAATGTAATATGTAGTAATTTTTGTTAAGCTGTCTCATCAACGAACTAGAATTAGGGCTCCATGTATCAACATGTTACATATGATATTGAAATGTTAAAAGAGATGTAGATGCAAAATTGATATCTTGGGTTTGTATTTCTGCATCTCCTTTTCTCTTACACTGAAAAATGATGTTTTTTGTATTTCTTTGCTTATTTTTACGAATGCACCAAAAGTAACGGTTAGACCAAATTTTATTAATTTAAAAACAAACATGATTTATTATTAAAGCACTTGAAATTACCATACAATCCAGTCATTTACCACACTATGTATATAATAATTGAGCCTTTAATTTTCTTTAATGGGGGCTTTCTAAACGAATATAATCATACATTATTCCCTGAAAGAGGGCCAAGGGACCAGTAGCCATAGTTTGTGTTAGAAAAATAGTATTATCTCCTTTGGATAGCAAAATACTTGGCACACCAATGTTGAATAGCCAATAGAGTCCATGAATTCCATGTCTAGCTATTGCATTGTCCTTACCAATCACCCCCGTAGTAAATAGTGGAGGATCTTGTTTTACATCATTCACTCTAACCTTTAAATTCAAAATAAACAATTTAGTGGGATGAGACAAATGAAAAGTGAAAGCACTTAACAATGTGCTTATTGAAGGTTCACTTTCGATGTAAATATTAGTTAGTTATATATCATTTTCTTCTTAACAAATTTGATTATTACATTGGAAAACTAATTGAAAGTTTTTGATGAAGTTCCTTACCTGTAACTCAGAGACATTTGCACTTGCAAGAGCTAATCTTAATTTATACAGTCCATTTTGTTGCACATCATCCATGTTGAACTTAATTTGCCATGTAGTTCCTTGGTAACTGCCATCATTTTTCTTCCTGTATTTCATGCATAATGTAAGAACAATTAATCTATGATATAGAAAACCATCAAATTTCTACAAACATGATCCACAAATAAGCATATATATCCTAAAATAAAAGTAATTAACTTCTCTAGAATCACTAGAAAAAACTATTACATAAGTGACTAATTTATCGACCAATGTAGAGACTAAATTGTTAACCTGTCGCTAATATCATCGGTTGATGGTTAATGACTTTTCAAAAATTAGTCTCTAAATCGGTAGAAAAATCATTTTAGTGACTTAGATCAATCACTACTGAGGCCAAAAATTTATTTTGAGTGTACCTGGTGACCTGTGCATAGAACCAATCTTTTGTGTAGTCACTAACACCAACATTATAAATCAAATCTTCATTTGGGTATAGCTCTGCATATCTTTCCCACAAGCCATACTGCCTAAACCTGTGATCAATCAATCAAACTTATCATTATAGATGGTTGTTTTGTCTTTGTAAAGAAATTTTACACGTGCCTCCAATCACATTTCATCGAATAGATATAATTTTTAAAGATATTTTAAGAACTATACGATAAAGCGACATAATGAATGGTGAGATAAGATTTTATGCATGCCTAATATTTTTCATAATGGTATATAAGAACACACAAAGACCATTTAGACTATGCCCCTATAAAATAAAATCATTGTCAATTTGTTGCCTAAAGTTTAGACAATGATTTTTTGTTGTTGCCTAAAGTAGGAAGAGTGACTAACTTGTCTGGATGGTCTATAAAAAGCTTGTTTATGAATTTTGGGTTAGGATCTGGAACATAGAACTCAGCAGCAGAGCGATCAGGAATTCCAATCTCCCATAATGTTGGACCATCTCTTGGAGGCTCAAAGACTATGTCACCAACATTTATTTCACAACCTGCAAGTTGCATAGTATTCAACAAACATGGACTATTTATTTGTGCGACTCAAATTAACAAACATGGACTGAAGTATAAGCCATTTGACTTTGTTAACAAATTATAGATTTAAAGTCTTACATACTTTTGAAATTATAATAGTATGTTAAGATCATGCACTTTAAATTAAGTTAAGAGTGTATATACTCGTCTCTTATTGGTGTATTTTACAAAAACCAGGTTTAATTAGTTGCTCGGTATGATCCAGCGGACCAACCGGACGGGACTAAAATAGTCTGGTTGCTTTTGGGCTAGACCAATGAACCGAACCAAAGTTGGCGGGTGATGTTCAAATATGTCAAAATCTGCTACCAGAAGCTAGGCTTCTCTTAGTCGATTTTTAGATGAAATACACAATCGAGATCCTACATTTTCAACAAGTTGACAGCTCTAGATCCCATGTATATAGAAGGACTAACCTGAGGTTATTTTGAGGACAACATTGTTCCAATATTCTCCAATGAAACCTGGAATCCATGCATATAGATTGTAATCACCACTCTGGATATTATTGATTGAAAAGTAGCCTTCCTCGTTTGCTCTACTCCAAAATTGGTATCCCTAACCAAAAAGTCATGTTGTGTAAAAATTGTTGGCCAACTACTACTTGCATCCTTAAATTTATGAGAGCAATTTTCCTCACCCCATATTTTTTAAAAATGACATGTTTTTAGAAATGTAGTCACAGACATATTTTGTCTGTAATTATACTTTTTTCCTTTTGAATGTGTACATTTGAAAGCTATATTCAAGGGTGTGAAAAATTCCTTGCTAAAATTTATATATATTTGGCTACAAACCTTGCATTCCCTTTGCCAAGATCCAGCATCTCCTGGTGGGGCTAATCCTACATATGCACCTTGTGCTATTATGTCCTTGTCACTTACACACCTGAAAATTGTCTTTTTGAGAGCTTACAAGCTGCACTTCATTATGGTAAAAAGGTAGGATAATTTCTCACAAGTAAATAGTATTAATGTAACTAAGTACTTAAACTAATAATCATATATAATTCCGAAAGTGTACTTTTGAACCACATGAACTTATCTAGAAATGCACTTATGGATGATAAAAAAATATATGGCTTTTCAAGATATGTACATTGGAAATAATTCTAGGTTGAAATTTTTTTATCCCTAAATATTTAGATTAATTGCATCTACAAATATTCGTTTCACACACAAGGATTTATTTTGGTGTTACCTGTCACGAACTAGTAACGTGCCACAAACGCTACCTCGTTGGCTGGTCTTTTGAAAATTATCTGAAGCTGGAAAATCATAGGGCCAACTTTGTACTTCCTTGTTCATCTAGAAGCCATTTTAAGTGGTCTTAATTAGTATTTAATTAGTGTTTATGTTACATTTATCTTCCTAAATAAAACTAAAATTTCTAGATTTTAATTCTGAACCTGAAATTTGGCGTCCTCCCAGAGGTGAGCTAGTGGGTCCTCATGATCCAACAAGTTGTTAAGATAGACAAAAGTTGGCCCAAAAACTTTTTTCCATGGCTCATTAGGCTGGAGTTTAAGAACTATATCCTCTCCTGCGTAATGAGCACTAAGAAACATCTGAAACATACAACAAATTTTGCAAACTATTTACTTTTAGTTGATCTACAACATATTTAAATTAAGTATCCATCACTAGTCACTACTAATAGAGTGAATCACTAAATTAATCTTTAAAATTGTAAATTTTCGAAATGTGTAATATCTGAAATTAACAAAAATTGTAAGTGATTATTGAGAAATTTAAAATCCACTATCACATTGATGTATTGTTAAGCCAATATAAGACTAAATTGATCCAATATAAAATGTCTAAAAGCATCTCTAATGCGGATATTCAAATGAGTTTTATAGACTGATAAACCTATCTCTTATTTTTCCTTTCATTGGAGGAACTTGACGTGGCGAAGTGGGTAACATAAAAATTATAAAAATAGCTAAAATAAGATATGATGTAATAATTAATGTTGCAATAATAATGTATTCCATAAGCTACACTTGGTTGGACACAAACATGAATCTTTTATATTTAAGCACAAACCCATCAGCTAAAAAAGGTAAAAGAGAAAAAAACATTTATATTATTATTATTATTAGAATAAATGAATGATGTGATTGTTAATGTGTATGTATCTAAATGCAAAATATTTGTGTTTGTGACCAAGTAAAGTCACGGCTGCATTCTATCATCATAATTTTTGTATGTGATACCTATCATCATTAATATAAGGTACCTTTTTTTTTTACCATTCGAACAAACGTTGAATGGATCGTTTATTAGTAGTGTATGAAACTCAAAGTATAGTTTTCTTATTAAGACCATTAGAGATACTCAATAGTTAGGTATTTTTAATTTCGCAAATCATTTTATAATTTTGTTAATTTAAGGGATCAAGCTGTTCAACAATTATACATTTTTTTAATAGGAAAGAAAAATATTAAAAAAGAGAATACTCAATGATAATAATAAGAATATATTGTGAATAAAGTTGGTGCAGTTTTTGTACAAAGAAGAAAACTTACTGCAAGGCTGATGGGGCCAACATGTGAGGTAAGATTCTGTTTAACAAGACCACCTGATCGAAACTCATTGCTAGGTATGATTACCCAAAAACCTGTTGCTGGATTTGTTTCAGACTCTGTACTTATCCATCCATGAACCTTAAGGTCTATGTTCTCACTTGAGTATTGATACTTGTCATCAACCTTAAATATTAGTCATCAGCAAAATTTTATTAACCAAAAAATATATATTATAGAATAAACCCCCTTTTACTCTTAAATAAATAATGACAATTCTTTTATGAAAATTGTAAATCACTTTAAAAGTGTTATATTAGTTTCATCTAACCAGAATAAATCTTGATCTTTCATTTAAGTCAAATTTAAGAACATCCATATTCCCTATCGAACCAGGCCAACCCAAGTGAGTTTTTCTACTAAAGATTTTAAGTGCATAAATTTTTTAACTTATTACGAAAACTAGACTATATGATTTTTAAAATAAAATAAATGCGGAGTGCATTTTCAGGTTTTATCAGAATGAAATGTTAAGAATTAATTGAGATAAAATTAAAATTGAAGATACTTAATTGCAAAATATGATTTTTTTTAGAATTAAAATAGCATTCCCCCCAAAAATAAAATCATATTTAGTTCAAGGTACAATAGCACTTTTTTCAATTATTTTGTCACAAAGATGCAACTTTTTTTTTTCCTTCCAATTAATTACCTCTCCTAAAAATTCTGGCTCGATGGGATTTACAAGCAAAACAGCTTCTGGGGGAACAAGTTCTTTTCCTCTTCCTGGTAATCGATCATCAGGAAGAGGCATCAACCTTTGTCTATTATCAGCCACAGCCATGTAATGAAACCTACACATATGAATTATCCTGATTTGAGATCATAAGGTTAATATTATAGATGTGTGCATGTGTGTATTTTTTATAAGGTAACTATTCCTTACTTGTCTTTACGAAGCTTATAAACAATCCTGATTTGAGGTATGTTGAAAGCTGGCCACTCCTTTAGGTGTTCAAAGATACCATATGAATAGAATCCTGAGGAATTACGTAGCATCACATACCTACACAACAAGCATTAGTTAATCTTTGAAATATAACTATAAACTAATTTCAATCATGAGAAATCTATGTAATTCTTTTTAAAAAAATGAGTAAAAGAAAAATTACCACTAATTAAAGTGACACGAATAGTCATATTACAATTGTCTTAGGATCTACGAAAAAATAACATAGTACGTACCTTTTGTCTATATTAAGAGGTGACAACTTTCCCGTTAGAGATGGATTCCATGTTCTTGTAAACGAGATTTCAACTTGTTCTTCTGTTTCCATTATCACACTAAAACTTGTTCCCACAACCCTGCATATGTAATAACCAATTGATTGCAAAGTAGAGTACAAATGTTTTGGTAAAAAAATTGAATTTACGACGAAAAAAATAGAATATATCTAAATTTACTTAGAAAGTTAGAGATGAATTTTGTATTTTCATCCGTAATTTGTGTCTTTAATTCATTTTCTTTTAGAATTCATATAAACTATCTTTGGTAAGATTCAACTAAAAAGAGATGGAAATTGTGAGAGATGATTATCACATACCGCTCGAATGTCCCGGTTGTTCCCGTACTTCCTGTTTCACTCCAAACGACATCCCAATACCTGTTAATCCATTAAGGTCAACAATGTTACAATATGTAATAGCTGTGATCTAAATTCTCTACTTTTAGAAAATCATCCATTTGCATGCATCAATTAATAAGTCGTCATCGATTTGAAATTGATCAACTTAAATTGCATCTTTCTTAAATAATTTTTATGGTTGATTTGAGATGGGACGACCAAGATCAATAAATGGGCACACATTTGCTACGCAAAATTTTATAAAATCCGTTATAGTTGCATGATTAGTGGAAAAAGAGAAATTAATCTTAGTTAGTTTGTAGTGATGTACCCTCTATTATTCTTTTCGTTAAGAGCTTCAAGCAGATTATCAATGCCATTATATTGTATTCTAGTTACAAATCCACCAGGATTGGATAAATACACTTGTAGTATACCATTGTCCATAACCACCTGAAAGTTTTAAGAACAAAGTCTCAAGTAATTCAATTTTGATGTAAGTTCATAATATTAACCACAAACTATACAATAAACTAATGAAGGAAAAACAATGTCTTACATGATTACTCTTGATACGCAATTGCACTGCTTGTGAGGACATGTTGAAGGATCTTCACTAAAGCTATATCTATAGTTTTAAAATATATTGTTCCTAGTTCCTACAATTTGATTTATTTGTTTTATTATATAAGTTGTTTAGTTCATAAGAGTTTAGGAGTTGTTGAGCAATCACTTTTTCTTTTTAATTAATTAATTCGGTTTTCATGGTCAATTCTTTCTCAATCAATCACCAAACATATGTTTTCCTTTTTTAATATACTCCCTCTCAAGTCCTATACAAAAAGAGACTCGTTTAATACGGTAATTTTGAAAGTTTTTTAATATACTCCTAACTTGAATTAAATGTTTCACACCAATAATATAAAAATTAATTTCATTTCTAGTGAATATGAGAGGATATATATAATAGTATTTTAAGAAATAAATGCATTTTAAAATTTTCAACTTTTTCAAAAATTTGGAACCAAAAGTTCCTCAATAATTTTGTTTTTCATACTTTTTTTTACTGAAGGTAATTAATTCTATTCAATGTGGACGCCAGTCACAATCGAGATTTAACCTTAGTTTGCTTCATTGAGAGAGTCAACCCCACTTGAACATTTATTTGGTGATTTGTGATCTCATTTTGGCTAACGTATTTCAATTTATTAGAAGATGGGTTGAAATTATCATGCTTTTTCGTAGATGGAAGGTAAACCGACGTTATTTTAACTTGAAGCAAAAGTGAGTGAAGATTTATTATACATGACAAACAAAAACTAGACCAATGAACTGATTTATTTATGTTGACAATATGAAGAAAGGAAAGCAATAATCTGAAGAACTTACGTTAAGTTTAATTACTTTTTGCCCTTCAAAACCAGTTTGAAGATATACTAATTATTTTTCCAATGTTTTGAATTGAAAAAATTAATGAAAATCGCCATTATATTCCTGGAACAATCATTAGATATGATATTCATAAGGTTTAATTATCTTTTTAGTTCTTTAACTTAATTTAGGGCTCATCTTGATCCCTTAACAAAAACAAGTGTTATATTGATCATTTAGTTTCATTAAGTTAGTCTTTATTATTCATATGACATAAGCACGTCAACCTTATCATTTAATCGTCAAAAACCTCCATTTGTGTAGTTTAGACTAAAAAAAGCACATATGAAGATATACTTCTTAGTGGTTAATGAATTTAATCTAAAACGAATTATTCGGAAAACTTTAAGTTTGACTTATGGATGAAACAATTATTGATCAGAGTTTATTTTTGACTGAACTATGAATTACCGAGACTCCTTTCCCCAAAAAACAAAGGTTTAACACAAAAAATATACTTATGGAGTTCGTGAAGAGTAATTTGAATAGTCACATCCACGAGTATACTTGAGGTGCTAAGAAAAATTATACAAATTCATTCGCGACATTATTTAGCAAATTGAAGGTTGTAGTTTCTCCTCAACTCTTTGGCCTGCAAAGATTAGAAAGTGTTATTATATGTTTATGTTTCTCTTTTGATTCATACATGGAAAAAGAAAAACAAGAAACACACGTGAATCCCCATGACTCCTGCGTATACAAATCTTGAGAAGTTGTTATACCATTGATGCTTATCTGATTTGGGGTATTGCATAAGCCATGTTGCAAAGGAAAGCCATAAGCCATGTTGCAAAGGAAAGCCATAAGCCATCTTGAGAAGTTTGAACAAGAAATTGAGACCAAGTCCCAATCATATGCCACTTCTTCAAAACTTGTTACCCCTCATACTTGTCTCAAAACTTGTTATGCATGTTTGGTCTCTAAATACAACTCAACTTTTTAAAAAAAAAATATATATCTCTTTGAATACAAGGTCTATGTAACATAAAGATGCATCCCTTGGTTGTTTCAATAATAATGTATATATTGTTCTCTGATATTTATTTATATATAAATGATGACAATGCCAATGTGTTACAAAATACACTATAAAAGTTACATCTCATAAGATTTCTGAAGCAGGCAAATGGATTGATTATAGAGATAAAGTAGATTTACGAGATCCTAAAATGTTTCCTCTTTGTTGCTAATGCATCTCACTGGGATCTGTTTTCTTCTGTAGGAACATAGATCCTAGTATAACAGCAATACCACCGGTGACGGCTATTGAGAAAAGGAGACGTTTAGTTGAGTACTCATTCCGTGGCTGCCTTCGCGGAACACCTTCATTTCTTTCAGTTTCCCTTACATTCCTTCAAAAAGAAGTTGATAACCGTGTGAGCTTTCCTTAATTACAATGTAAGCGAAAAACACTGCAATAACTTGAAATGCAATAGAAATAGATTGTTTCATACATGATATGTTACAATAATTCCAACAAAATAAAATTCAAAAACTTATAGTTAAAGGGGCATGCACTGCCAGCATAAATTAGTTTTACACTGACATCCAATAAAAATTCACTGTTCTGTCACTTAATACATCGATTTCAAATTCACGTGTAAGAGTGAGACGATGTGGCAAAACAGTTGTTACTCATTAGATGTCAGCGTAAAACTGGTGACAATGCACACCCTTTAACTCAACGTTATCTAGTATTTCTTGATTCATTGTATGTAAACAATGAAATCAACTTCAAAATAATTCTAACATGTCCTCACTCCTCAAATTGTAAATTTAGGATTGAAGTCAATATGCATATGACTTTTTTTTAAACAAGAAAACACACACACAAACACATAAAAGAGAGTACAAGGGGGTACTAAAACTCAAACAACATATATGGCAACTCCCTGTCCATGACTTCGCGTAGCATGTCTATTGAATATTGTTTTATGCATCTAATCAACAAAAACTAAGACTTTCACAAAACCATCTACTTTGCTCCAATAGAAACTACGTTTACTTGGGAACATGAATTATGCATGTAAGGACTTAGGACAGTGTGGCCGCATATCACTCCTAAATGTATGTACATCTCAGAACTTTGCGAAATAAGGAAAATACTACAGTAGCAGTAGAATGTTCAAAATAATAATAGAGAAATATTGCCAATTACTGCTTATAGATTATAGACAACGAAAATTTATGAAGTGAATATCTGCATATTGTGCCATTTTGCAGCTCATACTTGCAAATAAGAGTGGCTTTAAAATGAAACCAAAGGATTCACATATACAGTGAAATTGTTGTACTTGTGATGAGCCAACTCTTAGAAAAATTTGCGTTGTTAAATGCAAACACCAGAATGGTTTTATATCTTTGCACACAAGTTCTTTGAGCTTTAAGCATGCACAAATGCATAGATTCACCAACTTTGTGCTAACTTAATTCTTATTTGGGAGAACAGGGAAATTTTATTAGAATTGTATGATTCATGTTCAAATTGCACAGTTTGATGCGAGTCAAGAAGCCAGTAATATATGCATCATGTGATTAATGACATCAAATCATCAAATGGATGCATGAATGTGCATGAGTGATTTGTTATTTATCATGGGTTTCTTTCACCAATTCATATCAAAGAAATTGAAAAGTGAAATAAGCTTAAATTATCAAGTGGAAATAAACTAAAGGAGTGTCCTTGAATACATCATTTAATTATTTCATTACTGTCTTTGAATTGTTCCAGAACAGAGGTTTCACAAAGTCATTCAATTGGTCAAGTTACAAATGTTCACATAGTTACCTCAATATACTGAACCTTTGTTCTGTTTTCATCTTCACTTGTGAGTTATATAACTTTATTTTTTATTTTGTTTTTCAAGACACGTGGTTAAGTTGTTTTTTCAATTCTTATTTTAAAATTATTACATCAGCACTATTGATAATTTGTATGACAATATGATTCAACTATGTTTAATTGTGTTTCTGAATCAAATGACTCAATATGATTTGTGATTCATGATGAAAAACACAAGATTGACAAAGCACAATTTTTGAATCACAAATTGATTTATAAGTTCATAAGGTCTAAGAGAAGATTGCCCCAGTTTTTGGGGTCTGAGTTAAATGAAGGTCCAAACTGTACTTCTGACCCCAAGAACAAGACGAGAAGATGCTAATGAGCAGACGTGAGTTTTAGGTGCTTGTTAGTTTGGTATCTGTTAGTGAAAGACTTTGTTAGTTACTTTAGTTGGGTGGGGATATATTTAGAAGAAACAAGACATGTTCCCTATAAATATCAGAAGAGGTTAGAAGGGATATCTATGTAGTCATTCTGTAATTGAAGGAGATTTCCCCAATTTATTTCCTATTAAAACACCGGGTTCCTAACAGTGAGCTATACATACCACTAAGAAAGGACACGGGGTACAATGCTTGAGGGGTAGTACGGCAACCCAACTTGGACGGATGATTAACCAGAGACAGCAATTCCCTCAGATTGATGGTAGAGCTTGAGTGCATGGAATGGAGACATCATAGAATTTGTGATGGGCCTAACTCGACCTTTACAAAACCGGTTTGTAAGGTGAGGGCTAACACACCCTGTCACATCGAAGACTTGACATCTAGCGCGTGACCCGAGTGTCTTGATAGCGGACGTCCAAATGGATCTTCGATCGAGTCTGATACAATCTTAAGAACTTTGGGTTGGGCCTAACTCAACCCTTTTAAACCGGCTTGTAAGGTGAAGGCTGCCTACCACTTAAAACATTTTTCAGACCATATTTTATCTAACGCGGGACTTCTTCTAAACAGAGAACAATTATCCAGCCTTGACAGTGGCAGCTAGAATAATGCAACTCTAGGGTTTCTCAGCCCAAGATCGCACAAAAGCTCAGACACTATGCAATGAACCAACTCTCCCAATAGTTTAAATAATGTATTGAGTGAAAGAACATTAGTGGTACTATTACACCTAATAGTAGTCACATGCAAAATGAATGCTTATAAATTACACCTAACTGTTTCTATCTAAAACAAAATTGACAATAACCTAGTCAGCTAAAAACAACAAACATTTTTCTAGAGCAATATGATAGGTGTAATTTATATTACTGATATGAGATGAAGGGTAATTGTGCCTTAAAACCTGAATTGTTAGACGAAGGCTTAAGATTGGATTTATATTACTGATATGAGACAGTAACTGTGGAATCATGCATTTAATACTCGCAAAGGTGACTCAAAACCAGAGAAAAAAAAGTAGAAGACAATGGGGTTACTCGACCATTCTTTAAACTCAGAACGGTTGGTAACAGTCATAATAGGAATGTTTTGCTGTGATGCATGTGTAATAACATACACATACTATGATGATAGAAAAATTGCACGAAAAATAAACAATGAGTTAGAGAATTTGTTCACGTGAATAATGATAGTTCTTACCTTGAAGAGCCCACAGTGCTATCTTGAATGCCATTGCACCCAGCTTCATGATTGTATCTTTCACGAAGTCTAACATATTTGTTACAAAGTTGACAGAGTTCTGTTCGATTCCCGCATACTTCCTACAAGGTATGAATTACAAACTAAAATTAGTGCAAAAATAAATGTCAAAAAAATCGTCTAACCCAAAGTTCTTCATAAGCCTACCTGATGCTCAGCTAGATCAATTGCTGGCAATGGGAACTCACAGAAGTCACAAGTGACAATCCTTTTAGGGCAATTTTCACCTGTATGGATATCTATGATATCACGATCCATTGTCTCACTGCACAATGAACAGGAAACCTACACAAATCCACATTTTTGTTTATAAAAGACTGACATATAAGTAGATGCCAAATCTGATTGTCAGAACAGCAACCCTGCTTCAAAAGTAAAAGTATACAAAAATCGTAAACAGAGAATGCGATAGTTGATTGGAGAGTTCAGCCAATTTTGCCTACATCTCAAACTTTGATGCGGCTGCAATACCTTTCTATTTTTCAAACGTACGGTTTACAGAGTACAACTCGTGTTTAAATAGAATACAACGTCTGCCAACTTATCAGTAAACTATGAGCCATACACAACAAATTTTACGATGGTTACAGTATGCAAGGAGGCTAGGGCTCCGTGGGGGGTTTCTACCCCATAGAGGGATGTGGCGGTGGATATATAAATATTATGTCTATTTGAGTAGTTTTTATTTCAATCCCTATCTCATTATCCATCTCTCTCCCTCTTTTATTTTCCTCTTCCCTTCCAGCAACATCCTTCTCCCCCATCCCATCCTAACAAACTCATCATCCTCGGCACCACGAAAGCAATATGACTAGAATTATTACTATCAAGCCACTTTAATCTGGTGTATAGTCCTTACCATTGTTACATGCATTTTTAAGTCATCTACAATATTCAGATTCATCTTTATACGCCCCTTCTTTCCACTTCCTCTCTTCTCCAACTGCCAGAATGAATGTCTCCCTCGGCCATATTTCAATGCTTCATTCACAATATCCCATTCTCACCCTCACTTCTCCTCGGCTGCACCATCTCCCACACAAATTTCATTTTCTTCTTCGTAACTTCTGCGATGACGTAATATCACCTTAATAGTTATGAGTAGCAACAACCTAACGGCAAACACCAAAATCGAGATAAAAAAGGAACTCCGGCGATCATTTTGAACTAAAAAAATTGTAAGGTCTTAAATGAATATAAAATTACGTATTTAAGCCTTATTATTATTTAGTGAGGTGGAGTTAAACTTGCAACCTCATTATTTGAGATTTTTGTTCCCTATTTTTTTCATTTCTTAGTAACATAAACTCCATAGATTTATCACAAATTTCTTTAAAATTGAACCTTGGAAGCTGTAAAAAAAGGTAAAAACAACACAAACTCGACATACTGGCGCATGAGTGGTTAAATAGTGATCCTCAGCATTGTTTCTAGGAACCATATCACCACAAACTTTGCATTTTTGAAGTTTCCTTGAGCAATGAGCATAATGCAAGTCAACATTTGCAACAGGAATAGCTCGATCACTGAAACCATTAAATCAAAAACACATCATCATCATCATCAAATTTCTAAGATTACAATTTCCCATAAAACTTAACATAGATTAAACAGGTGTTTTTTGTTTTTAATCCTGCAAGTTGTTTTTTTTTGTTTGAATTTGATCCCTACAACTTATTGGACCACGTGACATGATTCTAATGTATCATATATGATAGTAAAAAACAACAATTTTATAATTTTCAGAAACTGAATCTAAACAAGAAAATTTACCAGATTAAAATAAAATAAAAACACCTTAATTGCAGGGAATAAAATCATATTTAAACCATAATATAATCAGAGGAGACAAATATAAATAATTAAAAATGAATTGTAAAGAATTTAATGTGTTTGTTTTACCAGTGAGAACATGTACTAGTAGCTTGATCCAACAAAGAATCCATTGTAGAAGATAGAAAATAAGATTGAGATTCGGATTATACGAGGAAATAGATAAATTTGTTTGTGTTTTGTTTCTGGATGAGGAAGACAAAGGTTCGGTGGATCTTTTGGTTTGGTTTGCTTCTTTTTCTATGACTTTCTGTTTCTGGTTGGGAAGACTTTTCTTTTGGAGGACAGAAATGAAATGATTATTTAGTTTTTTTTTTTTTTGAGAGAGAGAGATTATTTAGAAAGTTGATTATTTATATTTACATACAGTAAAATGAAAATTGAATTCAACAATAAATTTTTGTAGTTCTTCCAAAAAAAATATAGTATGAAAATTAATACTCCCCCGTCCTGCAATAGATGACTCATTTAAAAATGTGCAATTTTGACATAATTTACTTTGACTATATTTTTCTACTAATATACAAAGATAAATAATATCATATAAGATGTCATTAGATTCGTCTCGATGAGTATTTTTAAAATATCAAATTTTCATAATTTTTTCTAATATATTATTCAAGATATTTAAGCTCAAACTTATGCATTGGTATGCGTAATATGGTCAACTATGTCATGTATTATGGAACGGAGGGAGTAATAGAATTGGAAGCTATGTGGTGCAAGAAAAATCAGAATTTGAAGCTTTATGTTTAGAATCAAACTTAGCTCCACCAAAAGTGAAACTAAACATACACTTAGTCTATGTTTGGTTCTATGTTTGAAAAACCAAAATTGATTCTAAAGATGTAAATTTGGTTTAAACATGTTTAGTTGCTAATATGATTGATTTATTTAATTCTAACTTGAAGTTAAGATTTATAACTTTTGAATTAAACATGAGTTTTACTTTAAATTGATTGCTTAATTTACTTTTATAGAAGATAAAGCTGGATATGAGCTATATTATAGGGGGTAAAACACTATTAACCCTTCTTGCAAGTGATGAGACCATATTGGTGTTGGGAAAATGACCGGTGAAATCATTGAGAGATGGGATGAAAAGCTCATTAAATATTTCGTTGGGTTTACAATTTACATCACCAAGTAAATAGAAGACGAGGATGAACTAGCACACTATATGGCCAAACATGAGAAAGGTTCCACTACCCACACATACAAGTAACAAAGCTTCGACCATTTCTAATCCAACAATTTCCTATAAAAGAGGTGAAAATAAAAACAAAACGATCCATATTTGTTGGCATGACAATTTTCCACCAGAACCACCAACAATCTTAAGCAACACATAAGGAGCAAACTCACAATAAGTAACAAATAGATCACAAATAGACTCATGCTAGGTGCTACAAAAGATATAGACACATCATGGAGGAAGATCAGCAGTTCATCAACCAAATGCTATATACCTAAACAAAGATCTTCGTACTCCAAGTAAGATTCCATATCCTAATTTTAGTAGCAAATGTCACAAATAAATAATCTATATTGATTCGACACCTAAAACAACCTATGATAACTATTACTCAAAGAAGTTCTACACTCCCAATTTGAGATAGATTCCACCGTTGTTCCCAAATAGGAAGAGAATAACAAACTCCCATACCTTGCCACAAAGAGGGAGACTTTGCCAATAACTAATCTCCTGACCACAATTTCTCCACACACACACTTGAACCCGAAACTTTACTTAAGAGATTCAAGTCCAATTCTATTGAAACCAATGCATTGTTTGCACTTTAATATAATTTTTTGTTATAAACATAATTAAATAAAGACCGATGCATAAAATAAGTCTTGGGAACAATCAAACAAAAGGCTGAATAGAATTATTGATAAAACGCCTAAAACAATTGTAAATAAAAGTCTTGCAAGCAAACTTCATATAAAAAAATAAATAAAGTCTTGGCAGTTAAACCCAATAATAAATTGCAAAATTAAAACGAAATAAAATTATGTTCCATGCAAGCTTAACACTCTCAAAAGTTTACTAATAGATTGATATCTCCAAATTAGTTGAAGCTTTTGGAAGCATCCAAAAACGTTTTACTGCTTTACGGCGAGAAACGACATCCCATCTATCATCTTCAAGGAAATTGATACTCAACTTTCTCAAGACCTTCCCATGAGTGAGAAAGTAAGTAATCACATTAAACTCATTTTTAGTTCCCTTAAAGCCCTTAATCTCGATTTCCTTCAAACGCTTTTTCACACATTTATAAACTTTTATAAAGTCAACCCAATATCTCTATGGGATAACATTGAACATTGCTTCATAATCCTACAATATAAACAACAACAACAACATTTTTAATTTCATATCAAAAGGCATATATTAAGTATAAAATTTAATTTATATGCACCGGTAGAGTAGTAAGTTTAGACTTTCAATCAATCATGAACATCAAATGATAAAAATAATTTGATTTTTATCCTACCTACTTCAAAAATTCACTATTAAAAAACAATATTATAATACTTTTTTATGCATATATTCAATCAAATTAAACTATGATATTTATAACCGAAAAAATAATACTTGTAACCAAAAAAATAAGAAACTATGATATTCATTATATTAATTTGTAAAATCTACAATTAATATATATAATGAATTTTATTTTCTGAAGAGAGAAAATACAAGTGGTACCAAACCCATTGAACAAAAAAAAAATACAAGTGATATCCAACCCAACAAAATAAAGTAAACTAAAAGTTATTTTGGTCAAGTATAAAGTGAATTTCTATTTGGTTAGTTATGATAAGATAAATATTTGCCTCAAAACAAAAATGACTAGATATCAGGATAAAAATATTTTACATCGACAATGTATCCAAATCAAATTCATAATATATATATAGAGAGAAAATTAATTAAATTAAATCAAATTTATGTAATACTT
>Ga0315913_1003411_pt1 | contig 19090 bp, 21 predicted proteins | sample MpolsnodulesMG_FD_207736 | JGI IMG/M metagenome (GOLD analysis project Ga0315913, IMG submission 207736) | Medicago polymorpha root nodule microbial communities from Los Angeles, California, United States - small nodules | ecosystem: Host-associated > Plants > Roots > Nodule | place: USA... | reverse complement strand
TAATCTCACATAAAAAGTTAAGAGATAAGAAGATGGTCCTATTAATTTAAGTTGTTTAGAAATAAATTAATGGGGCTCAACACTTAAAAATACTATACTCTACTCCCCCTTTTGTCATCAACAAAAAGTAAAAAAAATAAAGACAAAAAGAAAGAGATGAGAAAAAAAAAGTGAGATATACTTAAAAAAATATGTAAACACATAAAGTTGAGAAGCAGGTAGTCAGAAGCAATAATTTCAGAAGCAAAAAGACAACAGATATAAAAGAAAACAAGCTAGGGTATGAAACTAAGGTTGGACTTGTTTCTGAAACATCTCAATCATCTGTTTCATCATCTTGTTGGTCTCTTCAGCTTGTTGCTTCATTTCTCTCTTGAAATCTTCATTGCTTTGGACCAACTTCTCTTCTCTGACTCTTGCTTTTTCTAGCTTGGCTTCTGTAGATGACTTGTACTCTGTCAGAAGTAGCTTCTGCTCAAGAAGTTCTTTCTTTAGCTGTCTGTTCTCATTTTCTAGTTCAATATTCCTTTGCAGCACATCTAATTTAGTAGAGATTGGTTTGACATTCATCCTTGTCAACCAGTTGACATTCAACTCCCTTGGATGAATTCTAGCTGGAATGAAATCAGTTTCATTCCTTTGTCTCAAGCAAAGAGGATGCTTCACCGAAGTCTTCAGAATTTGAACTTCTTGAAGATTGCTGGTAACTCCCTTCAGCCAATCTTTTAGCTTTTGCTGAGCCATGTCTTGATCATCTATACAAGTCCTCTGAAGTGCATTCAAGACATTCTCAACTCTCTCCTTCAGTCTCTTCCAGGACTACTCATAGCTGTTTTGATGGATAAGATCACTTCTCGATTGAATCAGCCTATTGAGCTCCTGAAAGATGTTCTCACAAACATCTGCTAGAAGAGATGAATCCAGATACATAGTTGGTGGAGAGGGGATTTTTGTTGGTTTAGGAGGAGTAATGGGTTGAATGCTAGGTTTGATGGTGAAGGTTGGTTATTTGTAGGGATGGTTGGGATATTTGTAGGTATTGTTGGAATATTGGTCTCTGAAATGTCATCAGAAGCAGAAGTGGAGAAAGAGTTGGTCATCTCAATCTCCATGTCAGTTGCTTCTGGTTGACTGACTTCTTCAGTACATGACATAAACTCAATATGGTCAGGGATGATTTCGGTTGTGGTTGAGGCTGTTTGTGGTTTAGGTGTTTGTTGTTGGGGCTTTCTGAAGCAACTTCATCATAAACTACCTCAGAGGCTTTCTGTAGTGACTGACTAGGTTTTCTAGAACATATTGTTCAGGGATGTTTGTAGGTGATTCTTGTTGTGGTTCAGTTTCAGTTTGAGTTTGGGTTTGGGCAAAGTTGAGTGGTTTAATTATATGTGGTTGGTTTGACTATGATGATGTGGCAGTATTTGCAGAAACTGACCCAGCTGGTTCATCAGCACCCTCTGCATCAGCAGGAATTGATTGAAGACAATCAATTATGGGTGGTTGCAATGGATGGTCAGCTGGTAGCTTTGCACAAATGTCCACTCTCATTTGAGACTATGCACCTATTCTATCAAGGACAAAAGGGTACAAAGGCTCATATGGTTCATCACTGGCCTTTTGCTTTTGTTTGGTGGATGGTGAGATGTTTTTGTAAAGTTTGTTGAGAGGGATATCATCTATATCAGATGAGTCTGAGGTATGGGTTGAGGATGAGGTTGAGGTAGATGTACCAGATTCAATCTCTATTATATTGGCAGAGTGTGAGACATCAAGATTACCTCTAGCAGCTTCTGAAGTGGCAGCTCCTGATCCAGTAGCTTTCTCCTCAGAATCCTTCAGTAGCTCACCAGACACCACTAGCTATTGCTAGTCTTCAGTAAGCTCAATCCCAGCTTGAACAGCTTCAATAGATGCTTCTTGCAACAACACATCTGAGGGCACTGAGATTTAAGCAGCAATCTCTAGTGCTTTCTTCAAAGTTGCTTCTTCAGCTCTTTTCTTCAATACTTCCCTTGTAACTAGTGAAGTTGCAGCTTCTTCTTGCTCCTCCTCAACCAGGCTTGCTTGCCTCAGCTTCCTGATAGCCATCTTCCTCTTCTTCTTTGGAATAGATGACTGAGGGGCATCAGTTGGTTTCTTGCTTCTGGTTCTCTTGTCCAGAACCTCAGAAGCATCCAATTGCTGTGCTTCTTGTTGAATAGAGAGCACTTCATGATCAACCTATTTTTCTTGTGAAGCAGCCTTAGACTTTTTGGCTTTCTTTGAAGCTGGTTCAAGAGCGTCTTCAACATACTCAACTTCTGTCATAGCTCTCTTCTTGGACTTCCTGCTTTTAGCAATTGGCAGGGCACCACCATACATATGCTCAAGAATGTCATTTAGCTTGATGGTTTGACCAGTCCTCTCATAATGATCCATAATGTAGAGGACTCTTACATCCACAGGATCTTGCTTGCAGATTGGAGGAAAGTCTTCCATTAGATTGGATACAACTGTAGACTCCTTCAAATCTGTACTTAACACTGTGTAGTCCTCTTTCTTGATCAGTTTCATGTGCTTGAGAGTACCACCATTGATTATTGTCATACCCCAATTTTTGACCTAAGATGTCACTGACATGTGTCGTTTAACTCTACATTCATACGCCATTCGGCTCTGATTTTCAGTAAAAATTTCGGCAGAGAGGTATTTTAAAATACCTCATTTTTGGTTCCGAGTCAAGCCCTCTTCTCTCAAATTTCATTTTTTTTAATTAAATTTTAGTTTCCATCTTTTATTTAATTTCTTTTAATTAATTAACTTCAAATTTATTCATTTATTTTTTTTAAAATATTTATCTTTTATTATTTGAAGTTTTTTTTTTTTTTTTATCAAACCCTTGGTGGCCAAGACTCACACCCTTAGTGACCAAGACTCCTCTTTTATAAATAAACCTGCAATAACAGCCAACACAGGGGGGCACAAAAATTTACCATCAATCATCAACGACAAATTCATCTAAAACCCATTTTGCAAAATCGATCCAAACATAATCACAATCAACCTGCAAAACAACCAGAAAAAATGCACAAAAGAGACAGAAAAAAGCAGCCGCAAATAACCACAAACAACCACACGAACCATCCATAATTTTTACACAACCAGAAACCAACCGAATCTCACAACAACAACAACAACAGTCCAAACAAAACCCAGAATCGCAACATAAACCAACACAGCCGTCACAACCGTCCAAGACAGTCAGAACCAGAACACACAAAAAAAAAGAGTATACATATTTTTCTTCTCACTTAGATCTAGTCTCATAAAATACTTGTTTGTAAATTTAGGGTTTAGAATTGTGTAGAGGAGAGAGACGGGAAGATAAAGAGAAAAAAAAATTTAAAAAAAAAAGCATTTGAAGCGGCGGCGCCGCCTAAGACGGCCGGCCACCGCGCCGCCACTACATCCGACCACCCTCTCCTCGTCGGAGAAGATGAAGAAGGGAGGAGAGAGCTTATCTCTCTAGAAAGAGGAAGAGAGAGAAAGATTTTTGTAAAATGAGGAAAAAAGGGTCTCCCCACCCTTAAATATCTCTCCCGAACCGACCCGAGGTTCGCGGGTCAAACCAGCCCAACCCGGTCCAATCCACAGGCCCACGCGCGCCTCTTTTCCTTTTTTATTTTATTTCCTGCACCCCATGAATATTGTTGCACCCCCTTGCTGCATTTTATTTTTTCCTTATTTTCTTTTGCATATTTTCTCTTATTCTTATTTTCTTTTCGTTAGCATTGCATTTCGTTAATTCTCATGCATTTTAATTAGTTTAGGATTATTATTCCACCTTCATTACTTTTATTTTAATCTTTTATTTTTTATATATATATAGTATGGTTTAGTTTGTACATTAGGCTTGAATGTGAATAATTCATGCATTTAGTTTAGTTTAGCATCTCACATTTTTAATCTAGTTTATAGTTTTAGGCATAAAACTTAGAATGTAAACTAAGTCTAATATAAATAATTATCTATTTTCCATTATTTATTTCTCTGCAGACCGTAGCATGTATCCTAGGCTTTTATGTAATAGTGTTAGGTGCATGTGTGCGTGCGTGTGCGTATGCCTCTTGTCTTAGGATTAATGGACTTCGTGGTGACCCAACGTCGCCACAAAGTACCGACGCTTTTTATTTTCTTGCTCCGATAGTTTAATTTTAGTTTTAATTATTAATCAGTTAAAAAAAACAAAAAAACATTCACATAATCAAAAATCACAAAAAAAACATTTTCTTAATAAACCTTGATTCAAGATTAAGCGATCCGTTACCTTTTAGTTTACTTTCTTAATCAAACATTAATCGATTTAATTCCATTTCAAGCAATTTTCTTCAATATCAAAAAACACAAACCAATTCTCATTTGCCACTTGGCTTTTTTCATTTTAAAACCATTTTCAAAACTAATAAAAAACACAAAAACAAATCAAACGTAATTTCAACCCCGAACTACGAGGTTTTGATCCCTCACGAGTACGTAGGCAAAGGACACTCATCCTTCCAAATAAATAAAACACATAGATAAATAGGTCTTTCTTTTCCTTTTATCACTTCAAGTTTTTTTTCCTTTTTATCATTTTAAATCCCATTTTTTTGAACAAGCAAGTTTATAGCACAATTAATTAAATAAAACCAAGAGGTTCCCGTAGAGTACTACAGACGTAAAGTGTGCTAACACCTTCCCTTTATGTAACTAACCCCCGAACCCTAAATCTTTTCAAAGGGGTGTTTTGAACTTTTTTCCCCTTTTCTCTTAAAAATTAAATGTTCAGTCGTGAAATAAATTAGCGAGTCAAAAGCTAGTCAAATAGCCTTGACCTCCGAAAAATGACACGACAATTATTTTGCCTGTTGTTGTGCCTAGCTGAGCATCAATAAAGATGTTGACTTCCTTGAGAGTATTCAGAATTCCTCCTTGATGAAGAATTTCTGAAATCAGCCTTCCATAGGGAATCCAAGACGTCTTAATGGTTTGGCTTTCCTTGAGTGTTTTGATCATGTGCCTGAAGATGTACTTGGGCACATTTGCCTTCTCCTTGGTCATGAAGAAGTGTAAGAACACTCTATGGTCAAGAGAGGGTTGATCACCACCACCTTTTGGTAGGAGATTCTCATTTTGTATCTTCAGCAACATCTTGTTTCTCATGATCAAATCACTGTACTTTCCCTTTCTAGTACTGTTGAACATGGTTTTGTTGACAGTGTCGTTCCAAGGACTTGTCTTGCTGTTGTCCAGGCCACTGACAAATCTTCCTTCAGAAGCTCTTCTGGTTACCCATGAGATAACCGCTTCTGAGATAAACACCGAAATTCCCATGATGCTTGACCTAATTTCCGTGCATCTGAAGGGTTCCAAACCCATTTCTTCTCTAGTCTTGCCTTGTAGACTAGGATCAATGAGTATCTTCTCATCCATTTCCAACTGAGCAGCTTTCCTATCATAAATTTGCGTTCTAACCCAGAAATGTCTTACTAGGTTCATATACGTTGGACCATTCAGCATTCCAAAGTAGTCATCAAGATCTTGAGCATGATAGATGTCTCTGAGCTCGCATCCATGATGAGCCAAAGAGATGAAATCAACAGGGCTTTCAACTTGTACATTGAGTTCCCATTCTTCAAGAGACATGGTTCTTCCCCTGATTTCGTAAGCTGGAGCTTCTTGATTAGATGGAACTGCTTCTTGCATGTTTGATTCTTGAATAGAACTTGAGGACGCCATTGATGATGAGTGAAGATTTAGGGTTCTTAGGTTTTTTGATTTGGAGAGATGAAATCGCACAGATTCATAAAGAAAAATTGCAAGTGTAGGTAGTGAAGTGAGTTGTGTGTGTTTTGTCTAAGTGTTTTGAGTAAAACGTTTTCAATTCAGACAAGGGGACAAACAAACACAACATTAATGACGTTGGGGGCACAAGATAGTACATTCAAAACATAATTCATCATTGCCCTCTTACGTTATTGTTTACACTGATTTTTGGTAAACAACCGTTGGTTTAAACATTGTTACTTGCAAGATCAACCAGTAAATCTTAAGGACATATTGTGCTTTTACTTTCCAGAAATTTATGAATGTTCTTCAATAATATAAGGTATTGCAAAAAATTATCGAATTTAACTCAGTTAAATACGTCGAAGTTACTTTTGAAATATGAGTAAAAAGTATTGCTTGAAGTAAACAAGTAAATTGCAAAAATATTTAAGGAAATAAACTTAAATTGCATTGATTGAATGTAAATTGGTACACAGGTTCATACATTGCAACTTGTGACTCGTTTCTCTCTTGAATGCGGATAGTTTGAGTGTAAGTTTTTTGTATGATTGAATTGTGACCTTTTCTCTTGCGAGAAACTACTATTTATACTAATAGAAAATAAACTACCTATGTAAGATTTGAAACTACAACTGCTAACAACGAACCGTAGATATCGTCTGATTCAAATTCTAGACACACGCTCTCTGAAGATATTCGTTGACTCGATCTTATCCAAACAAAAACCGTTTTCGATACACTTTGCATGTTCAACCAAAACGCGCGTTCTGGATGCTTTTTGATAAGTCTAATTTCAACTAAATGTTTGAGAAATATTTATTTCTTCAAGTACAAAGTCAACCACAAAGTCAACCTTAGTTTGACCGCATTTAAATCTTCTATCCGAAAATATAGGCTAACTAATTGCCCCCCAGAAACATCATTTTCGATTGCGTCCCTTGATATGGAGAAAAGGGTGTTTTTGTCCTTTACCCTTGGTAGGAAAAAGGTGTTTTCAATCGAAACGACGTCTATTGTTTTGAAGAAACGGTTCAAATATACCTTTATGGTGTCCCCACTCTCTCTAGTGGGCCATATTCCCAATATCGGAAACTACCATTTTTTTTATTTTGAAAACTGTCAACATAGAATGTTGACACCTGTCTCAATCAAAAGGCTATAAAACAAGGGTTTTACCTTTCCTTTTTCACTTTTTATCTTCATCGGATTTTACTGTTCCTTCTTCTTCTTCGCAAAAGGATACAAACTCCATAACCGAAACTCCACTAATTGCAGAAATTCCTTACCGTTTCGCTGTTCCAAGCGAAAATTTCTCACCACTCTACTGTCCTAAACGACTTCAATTATGGCAAATCCAGGAGAATCTTCTTCTCAACTCCCACATTGCGACGAGCCTGTCAACTTCTCACAAGAGTCCCGGTTAACAGTCCCTAGTTTATAGAGGACCCGGACATTACAGCGGCTGAGGAAAAATTCTGGAAATCCCAGGTAATCATTCAGTGCCCTAACTCTTCGCATGCATTTTTAGGACCTTTCCCAGATGACCACGAAGACCAAGAGAAGCTTAGCAGTGTCTTCCCTAGTTCCAAGAAACATTTTCCTTTAGTCTTCACTAAAGGTCCTTATGACCTAAGTTTCCTCAAATCCAAATTTAGGACAGAACCCAAACATGAAAACAATGAGGAGTATATCTCCTGGTTGGATAAAGTAGAGAAGAAAAAGGGTCAATTTTGGAAAGACCTAGGTATCTTTGACCTTATTAAACTATCTTGGCAAGGGCCTAAATATCACAATGATACTTTGATCGCTGCTCTTCATTTTTGGAACCCTTCGACCAGCAGCCTCCACTTAAAATGTGGCATGTTTACCCCTACTTTGTTAGATGTTGCCGACCTGACTGGTCTGAAACCACTGGCCATATTTTTGATCCATCTGACTCTGGTTCGAAAATCTCTTTTGATTTCACAAGACTTGCTTATGGCAATTTCATAATAGATCACCGAGTCACTACAAGTGTTGAGGTGTCCGATAAGGAGCACATCGCTTTCTTAACTTTCTGGCTATCCATGTACATCTTTTGTTCACGATCCATACAAGTCCCAAAGGGGTTTAAAACTTTAGCTATTCAGTTGCACGAGGGCAAAGACATCTGCTTAAGCAAACTTATATTGGGGTCTCTATATGAGAACCTGAACCAACCTGGGAGTAGCCTAATCATACCTGGGCCCATTTGGTTGTTTCAATTGTGGCTCTTTGCCACTTTTCGGACCAAACTGGCAGTCTTTCTTCCTACTAACTTCACAAAGACATATGAGGACATATCAACTGAAGGAATAGGTCTGGCCATGCTTCGACATGGCAACAGAAGCTCACAAGAATTATTCTCCATTCCATACAAAACGTTCTTGGGGTGTGATGTATTTACCCCCTCTTTGGCCCCATTCACTACTAGAGATCGAGGGCCAACCTGGTTCAAAAAGGAATTTCCAGCTACTTCGATCGAGGATGAGGCAGAGACAAATGCCATATGGGAAGCCTATTTGATTCCCTAGTTCCTATCTAGCAGGACAACAACTCGTGACCCCTATGGGGTATACGCCTATCAGCCGAATCACGTAGCCAGGCAGTTTGGTTTGGTTCAACGAAAGCCTGATTCTTTGTGCAAATGTCTAGAAGAATTGAGGCAGCTTTTGATAGAGCATATGTGGAGGTCTATTCTGCGTAAAGCTCAAGATCAAAGCCTCATTTTCAAGCCTGTTCCCTTTACCATATCTCATGCATGTACTGAAGCATTCTTTCGATGGTGGCAAGACTATTACAAACGTCAAGCCAGTCGAGTGAATCCCGAAAGTTTACTTCCTCAACTAATGTCTGCTTTTGATATTGTACAGAATAAAGTGAAGAAGACCAAAGGTACGCATATTCGGGAAATTCAAGCTTTCTAAAAGTTCTTTCAAACTATTTATGATCCTTTGTACCCCAAGAGGACAGTTTATTACGCCGCCCGTATTTTAAAAGACAAAATTTTAGAAAAAATCCCCACAATGAAATTTCCACCTCTCATTCCTAGTAAATATCTTTTTGCATTGCACTTTAAAATTAAATTTCCTTCGCTACCAACCAGCGAACTGGCTTTAAAGGCCACCATACCCAAAATGGTTCTTTTGTGATTCTTTACTAGGAATGAAACAAATATTAAAAACGAAAGAAAAAGATAAAGTGATTGCAACTAAATGTAATTTGCACACTTTTAGAGGTCACCTTGATTTCAATTTGTCTCACATTCAAATCCTTTCTCCAATAGGACTAGGTAAGAAATTTTCTAAAATTTTTAAGGGAACAGACCATATTTAAATGAAATAATGCTACTTATCTGCACACTCGCATGCTTGCAGCCGCCCCTTTGAAGTCAGGGGACACCAAGACGGGCGGAGAGGTGGGCGCGCCAACTCGATCAAAATTAGAAAAATCTTCCAAGAAAAGGAAATCTTCTCCGTCAGACAAGAAAAAAGCCACTTCTCCCGAGTCAGCTCTGAAAAAGACCAAGGATTCTTTCGCTGAAGAAAAGGTACATCCCTCGTCTCTTGACCCGTATTTCAATAGAGTGTTATTTACGTACTGTCCATCCACCTGAATGGCCCTTCCATTTCTTGCAGCGCGAAGTTCTGCCGGAAACGGCCGAAGCCGCTGAAGATGCCCCTGGGGCACCCAAGACCAAAGAGCGTCGGAAGAAAAGAAAGCAAGAGGCGCTAGGCGTGAGCAACGCTTTGGGTACGACTACCGAGACAACGCCTATCAAAGAATCTCCAGAAAAATCAGTTCCCAAGAAGAAAAGGCGTGGTCACAAAGATTCGAACCCAAACAGTACGCATTCCTGTGTTGGTGACAATGTTTCCAAGGTAATTATCGATCCATGTCTAGTAATTTCAAAAGTTACGTACTTTATGTTGAGTACATATGTTAACCCTCAAACCTTTGTTTTTTTTGTCAGAATGTCGAGCATAGTCACGCTGACACGTCTCAGCAAGCACAACTCATGTCTGCTGACCTTTTGGCCACGTCTCCCATTGTTGAGGAGGAGGCAGACATTGAGTCGAGTCCCTCTCCGCTGAATCTCGAGGTGCTTTCGCCTAAACAACGTCTAGTTTCTCATGCTGAAGACTTGAGGCAGGATCAACAAATGGTGGCCGTGACCCAATGCAACTTTGATATTGGCAGCACATTTGGCCTGGGTGATTCGTCGAAAGACACTACATCTGCGGTAGATGTCCACTCGAATGTAGCCATAAGTCAGGAGGAGCTTGACCAACTTGAGAAAGATAGCCCTCTTGAAGCTTTTGATTTTTTGATGAAGAGCGACGCCCTTTTTTCTAAAAGTATTGGCAAGTCTCCAGACGTTTCGGCCAATGATCCCTTAGAGTCTTCCAGGGATAGCCTTTTGGCAGAGTTTCGACGCAAAGTTTTGGATGTAAATTTGTTTGAAGCGATCGAACAAAATGATGCCGTCATTCTTGAGGTAAAAGAACTGCTCTAGATATTGGGGAAACTTCCATCAGGTTCGAGATTCCAAGAATTTTCTCAAGCTCTATTGCCACATTAGAGCTTCAGAAAGCCAACATCTTGGAAATGGAGGGTCATCTGAAAAGGGAGGCTAGTGTCGCCATTCAAAAGGTCAAGGAGTCAAAACTGTCTCAACAAGACATGACCAAGCTCATTCACAAAGGGAAAACCCTTGATGAAAAATTGACTGGCTTCAAAGGACAACTTGATAGGCTCACGTCTAGTTTTACTAGTTGACTTGGCTCACTTAATTTTTCTAGTACTTGTGTCTGTTTAAGCGCTTTATCTTGTGTAATTTGCCCATTAGCTGGCTTTATAATCTAATGCCATTTTGGTTACTTTTCAAATTCTTCTTGTGTGATCTTAATTTCTTGCAACAATGGTTTATATCATTTCAAATATTTTCCATTTACGCATAGAATCCTTCGATCGTCGTTCAGTTCTTCGATCTCGTATGCGTTATTCGAAAAGGCTCTCAGAATCTCCCACGGTCCTTCCCAACTAGGTGACCATTTCCCTAAGGCTCGGTCTTTCTTGTCCATTGGCAAGATGACTTTCCAAACTAAATCCCCTTGAGCGATAAACTTCGACTTGACTTTCTTATTGTAAGCCTTTGCCACTCTTTCTTTTTGTTTTGTGAGGATTTCCAATAATGATTTGTTAGAATTTCGCATTGTCTTTGAATTCTAGTTGATTGAAGACAAATTTCGACTGGCAATACTGCGTCGTGACCAAATGTCAACCTAAAGGGTGTGGTGTTAGTAGATTCCTTAGGGGACGTTCGACACGCCCATAAGGCCTCGCCAAGAACCTCATGCCAATTCTTGGGTTTCTCTTTGGTTTTCTTCTTGATTATAGAAATCATGTTTTTGTTTGCCGCCTCTACTTGACCATTTGCTTGGGCATAGTATGGCGTTGTAGTTAACAGTTTATAACCGGTATCTTCAGCAAATTTACCATTTTTCGACCTGTGAACACGAATCCTTGGTCTGTAGTGATAGTTTCTGGAATCCCAAACCTATGAATGATGTATTTTTGAATGAATTCTATGACCACTTCCTGGGTGACATCTGGCAACGGAATTGCCTCTACCCATTTGGTGAAGTAATCTATCCCAACCAAAATATATCTATGGCCTTTCGATGATTTGGTGAAGTAATTCTATGACCACTTCTTGACTATCGAATGTAGCTCACTGGCCGGTACTCGTTGAATTCCAGAGTATTTTTGGCATTTTTGACAACTCTTGGCGAACTCTATGCAGTCTTTTAGCATAGTTGTCCAATACACCCCTTGTCGAAATAGGAGCCATTTCATCTTATGGCCTGCATGGTGTGCTCCACATGCTCCACTATGAGTGTTGGAAATAGCCGTGTATGCTTCCGTTTCTCCTAGACATTTAAGTAGGACTCCTTCTGGAGTCTTTTTGAACAACTCATTTCCCATAATTACATAACTTAAAGCTCTATACTTTACTTTCCGACAAGTTGTTCCGTCGGGGTTTTCTAGGTAACTGACTATTGGTTTCCGCCAATCATTGTCATTTAAATTGTTAATAACAAAAATTTCGACCAAATTCGCACCTTGTGTGTGTCCATAGGGCACACCTGCCCCCCCCCCCCCCCAAGTTTTTGTATTAACAATTTCTTAGGAGAGGCTTCCCTTGAATTGTACTTGCTCCTAATCTCAATAGGTTCCTGCATTTGTTCTTTCAAAAATTTGTAGCCTGAAGCTGTCTGGGCCAGATCATTCGCCTCTTGGTTCTCCCTCCGGAGAACGTGTTGTATTACTATATGGGTGAAACGTTTGAGTAGTGCGTTTACAGCAGCGTAGTACATAATCAGGCTTTCTTTAGCACATTTATACTCTTTCGGTAATTGGTTTAACACTAATTTTGAATCCCCTTTTATCTCAACGCTTTTTGCCCCCAGTTCGAGAAGAATCTTTAACCCAGCAATCAAAGCATTGTGTTCAGCCTCGTTATTCGAGCAAAGTTGGTTAAGTCGAAGTTTGTATGTTGTTGGGACATTTTTGGGTGATATGATTACTACTCCGATCCCTGTGCCATTTTTATGGCTGGATCCGTCCAAATAAAGTCTCTAGAGTTGATCACTAACACCCTTCAATGATGGTTCGATCACCAAATGATCAGTGATAAAATCGGCCACAATTTGGCCTTTAGCGGATTTTAACGATTTGTAAGTTAACGAGTATTCTGTGAGTGCCAAGGCCCATTTACGAACTCTACTGTGTAGAATCGATTTTGACAACATGTTTGATTATATGGAAATGAGAATAAACATAAACATCAAAAGGTTTTATATAATGCTTCAGTTTTGTACAAGAGAAATACAAACAAAGACACAATTTCTCAAACGGATGATATCTTGTTTCGGTATCGTTCAATACTCTACTAAGATAATAGATGGCTCTTATTATGCCATTTTCATCCTCTTGCACTAGCATACTTCCTATAGTACATTCAGACGCTGCTATGTACAGTTTCAGGCTCTTGTCTCTAAGCAGAGGCGAAAGGATAGGAGGGTTAGCCAAATATGACTTAATTTCCTCGAAAGCTTTTTGATGCTCTGGCTCCCATTTGAACACATCGTCTTTCTTCAAGCGGGGTAGTGACGAGAAAGTTTGCGCCCTGCCACTTAGATTTGATATAAACCTTCTAAGGAAATTTATCTTTCCTAACAAGGACTGCAACTCTTTCTTTGTCGAAGGAGCTTTAGTCTCCATGATTGCTTTGGTTTTGTTATGATTGATCTCGATTTCTTTTTTATGCACAACAAAACCTAAAAAGTCACCTGCAAACACACCGAACGCACATTTTAAAGGATTCATTTTTAAACCATACTGCCTCATTCGTTCGAACGATTGGCAAAGGTGGTTCAAGTGATCATGCTCCGAAGATGATTTTACCACTATATCATCTATATAAACCTGCATGAACTTTCTTATGAAATCATGAAACATAGAATTCATTGCTCTCTCATATGTAGCCCCGACATTTTTTAAGCCAAATGGCATGACTAGCCATTCATAACAGCCTAGTGCGCCTGGGCATCGAAATGCGGTTTTCGATACATCTTCTTTAGCAATAAAAATTTGATTATATCATGAGTAACCATCTAGCATACTAAAATATTCAAATCCTGCTGCCGAATCAACTAGCATTTCAGCCACAAGCATAGGGTATTCATCTTTGGGAGTAGCCAAATTTAAATCCCTAAAGTCAATACAGACTCTAATAGTACCATTTTTGTTTTTAACAGGGACTATATTTGCCAACCAATCTACATACCTGGCAGTTCTAATGAACTTGCTTTTCAAGAGCCTTTCGATTTCTTCCTTGATTTTCGACAGAATTTGTGGGGAGAACCTTCTAGGAATCTGCTTCACTGGCTTCTTGTCTAGTCGAATGGGTAATTTCAATTCCACCATTTCCCGGCTCAGACCCGACATTTCGTTGTAATCCCAAGCGAAACATTCTTTATATTCTCTTAGGAGCTCCACAATTCGTTCTTTGAATTCTTTGGTGACTTCTGCGCTAACGTAAGTCGGCCTTTTAACAAGGTCGTCCCCTAAATTCAGTTCCTCCAAGGGGTCTTGCGCTCTCATCTTCGTCGCGGATCCTAGTGGATCTTCTTCGAAGCCTAAAGGTTCGTCATCATATATACAGTCTAACCTTTGATCGTAGATGACATCATCATTGGAATCTCCTGCCAAAGTTTCGATCACCATTCCTGGTGGATTTTCGGCCTCTCTGGCCGTATGTTCTTTATTTTCGGCCACATAGGCCGTAATTTCATCCCAGAAACTGGGGATGGACATCGTTCACTCGTCTACATCCCACCCAGTTGGTGGAATCGCATATGCAGGACTGTCTATCCTCTTCCTATAGGTTGACGCTCACGTCCCGAGCACATTGTCTTCTGCTGGGGGAACTTCCCCATGATCAACCACCACGTATCCTTGATCAGCCACTTCCCTTTCCCAAACGAAACCGGCGCTCGGGTGCAACCTCATGGAAAACATCTCGTTGTCTTGAACCTCATACTTGGGGCCAAGAGATGTACATGGCGAAATATTCGCCAAATGTTTGTCGAAGTTACTCTTGTTAATGTTATTCACTTCGGCCAGGAAATAACTTTGATCTGTTTCTATGTTCTCCACCAAACCATCTCCTCTCCATATAGCGATTCTCTGATGTAACGTTGAAGGCACTGCCCCCACTCCACGGATCCACTCCCTTCCCAAAAGCACATTAAAGTTGGCCTTGGACGGGACCACCATAAACATGGTTGTTCTACTGACGCTTCCTACTATTAATTCCACTTCAACATCACCAAGCGAGTTTCTGGTCGTTCCTTCATAATTAGTGAGAACCACATTATGAGGTTTCAGATCGGTGTCAGAGAGGCCAATTTTACTCAAGAGTGACTGGGGTAGCAAATTTACAGTAGCACCGCCATCTACAAGGGCCTTATTCACACCAACACCGTTTATTTTGGCTTGGATAAAAAGAGGCTTAAGGTGATGATTCATTGTGTAGTAAGGCTTTTCAAAAATGGCATGCTGGTTTTCAACACATCCATCGTTCATTACATAATAGCATAATGGCTTGTGGTTAGCCATCTCCTCTATGAAATCAACTTCGACATCGTTGACCTCAGAGATAACATCGTAATCAACTGGTAAGATTGATACAACGTTGCAAATTATATCGATCCTATTTCCAGAATCAGAGAAATTTGAAGTCATTTCCTTGTCTTCCTTTGGGGACTGGTGCACAACGGTCGACAAAAGGGGAAAAATTCTTTCACTGGCTGGTTTCTTAACCATTTCGAAGACCGCCACCTGTTTTCCTCTGGTCTTGCCAGTGTCAGTCATGCCTTTCGAGGCATCTGCCTTTTTCTGGCGTTGATATCTACGCCACTGTGTCTTGGTCATGGGGTGCTTCCCTTTGTAATTGTTGTTGTAAGCATATCGATTAGGATTCGATACCTCCCTCTGGTTGGGAGCAGTGACAATTCTCTTCACCCACATGGTCGGTGGAGCAGAATGGCCAGACTTCTTGCCGCCGGAAAACACCCACGTGTCTGTTGGAGATTTTGCAGGAGGATTGAAAGTTTTCCTTTGGTTCCTGTTGGCATCCTTCTCTGCAGCCCACGTGTCTGTTGGAGATTTTGCAGGAGGATTGAAAGTTTTCCTTTGGTTCCTGTTGGCATCCTTCTCTACAGGCCCCATTCTATAGGGAACGCCTCTTTTATTAAAACCAAACTTTTGACGGTTATCGGTCCACCTGCCTTTCCTCTTTGGCCTTGGCTAAAAACCCTCTACAGACTTTGCAGCTTCCTTGTCAAAGACCACGCTTCACCTAGGGAAGAGCACGGCGTTTATGTTAGAAATTTTGCACCTGTTGAGAAAGTCAATTAAATCTTCCTCAACCTTTGGGTATGCCTCCGTCATTTTCTCCGCCAGTTGGTCTTTAGTAACCACTGTATCTTCAAATGGGTGGCTTTCAGTAGCCATCTCAGCATCCTCTGGTGCTCTTTCCTCAGGCAATGTAGTTCCCGTAGGAATTCCCGTGTTCACCGCTCCATGGACGTCGACCATGTTCACATCAACTACTTCAGCGTACATGGAATCAACTTTCTTCATGGGATCAATATCGACTTGCATTGGTTGTTTGGTTTTATCTCCAAAATTCAATCTCCCTTCATCAAGAGCTTTCTGCACAGAGTCCCTGAAACGAGTACAACGAGACAAATTATGGCCCAAGAAACCATGAAATTTACAGAACCCTCTCTTTTTTCATTGCTCTAAAGGGGGTACCTTTAGATTTTTTGGCACTATTATTATGCCATCAACAACTAAAAGCTCAAAGATTTCGTCACACTTTGAAACATCAAACGTATATGTCTTAGGTGGGTATTTATCATTTTTAGGTTCTTCTGGATTCTTTCCATTCGAAGGCCACAATAATCTGCTAGATTAATCTCATTGTCTTTGACAGTATCCGACCCCCAATCGAAATCCGGGTCACTGTCGCCCGTGTCTACGTAGGCTATTTTTTCCTTTTTTGGAAACCTTCTTGTCCTGGCCTTTTCAGCTTTGAGCCTTTCAACCTGCCGGACCCTATCGGCCAATTGCGCCATATCCCTAAGATACTGAGTATCCAGATTCTTTCGGACTGAATAATCAAGGCCGCCAGCGGCCATTTCGACCAACTCATGTTCGGGCACTATGGTAAAACACCTAGCCTTAAGGAGTCGGAACCTATTCAAATAATTGTCAATCGACTCGTGCGTTCGACGTCGAACACTGGCCAGTTCTTTCAAACTAATCTTCGATTGACCCATGTAAAATTGTTCATGAGAAGCCTTCTCCAATTGATTCCAACTAAAAATGGAATGAGGAGGCAATGTTGTGAACCACATGAAGGCGTTTTTTGTTAAAGAACTCGGAAAATACTTCATTTTTAAATTCTCATTATTCGCTATATCGCCTGCTCCATCAAATATCGGGCGATGTGTTCGACTGTTGATTCATTAGTCTCCCCTGCGAACTTAGAAAACTTAGGAACTTTCCAATTCCTGGGTAATTCAGACATTAAAACGTATTCGGATAAAGCCGACACAAAATTCGGCCTATGTAGCCCTATGTTAAAACCATTATGGGCTAAAAACGTCTCGACTACGTTTGCTATGTTGTTTTGGCCCAGGTAATTATTTCGACGGACTTGCATGACCACTTGGTATGCGTCTTGGTGTCTATTGACCATGATTAGGATCCTTTCAGGCTCCTCTTGAGCCTGTGGTTGTACTGGTTGTTGTTGTTGTGCCAGGTTTCTGGGCACTTGATTATCTACAACCTCTACAGGAATTTTTGCTTCCCTGGCGTTTTGATTTTGAGGCACCGATGTATTCCGTACTGGAGGCGCGCGAAAGAATTTGGCGATCTGTTCCATTTGGGCAGACAATGCTTGATAACTATTATTGGTATCTCGAATTAACGGGTTGATAATTGTACCAATTTGCTGCGTCAATTGATTGACCATTTCATGGTTACTATCCTCCATTTGCTGCCATAAGGCGGCTAAGGAAGCATTAGTCAACGATTGTTGGGGCGCTCGAAAAAGAACGCTTGCCCCAAGGTCAAACAATTGGGGCAACGACACATTCACATTCTCCGAAAAAGTGGATGGGCTTGTGTGTAGGCCTTGCATCAGGGAAGTCGGCATGCCATATGGCATAGACCTATAAGTTGACAAATTTCCCGCAACTGGGAGGGCTTGCGAAGTTGGAGCGGTTATCGAAACCGCTGCATGTGCAGGTGATGACTCTTGAGCCATGACCGTTGATCCTATTGACGTCAACGCCGGACTTGTACCACTCGATGGAATTGATTGCGTGCCGACCGACGGGGCTGGCGGGTTGCCTACCCTTTCTGACGTGCCATCGGCACTCGTCGAAACATTAGCGTGGCTTACAGGGCGTGTCATTTCAGGAAGTAGTTTTTTACTTCTCAATAGCATACATAACACGGAAACAACAATTTTGATCAAGTACGTTTTTCAAAGTAAAAAATTTCTAAAGCAAATGCACAAAGGGTCCCACTGGGCATGCCAATTTGTTTACACTGATTTTTGGTAAACAACCGCTGGTTTAAACATTGTTACTTGCAAGATCAACCAGTAAATCTTAAGGACATATTATGCTTTTACTTTCCAAAAATTTATGAATGTTCTTCAATAATATAACAAAGTATTGCAAAAAATTATCGAATTTAACTCAGTTAAATCCATCGAAGTTACTTTTGAAATATGAGTAAAAAGTATTGCTTGAAGTAAACAAGTAAATTGCAAAAATACTTAAGGAAATAAACTTAAATTGCATTGATTGAATGTAAATTGGTACACAGATTCATACATTGCAACTTGTGACTCGTTTCTCTCTTGAATGCGGATAGTTTGAGTGTAAGTTTTTTGTATGATTGAATTGTGACCTCTTTCTCTTGCGAGAAACTACTATTTATACTAATAGAAAATAAACTACCTATGTAAGATTTGAAACTACAACTGCTAACATCGAAGCGTAGATATCTGTCTGATTCAAATTCTAGACACACGATCTCTGAAGATATCCTTGGCTCGATCTTATCCAAACAAAAACCGTTTTCGATACACTTTGCCTGTTGAACCAAAACGCACGTTCTGGATGCTTTTTGATAAGTCTAATTTTGACTAAATGTTTGAGAAATATTTATTTCTTCAAGTATAAAGTCAACCACAAAGTCAACCTTAGTTTGACCGCATTTAAATATTCTATCCGAAAATATAGGCTAACAGTTATACACCAATACAATTAAGCCACATCAGAAGATCTCAGAATAACTGCTTAGTTAGTGGGACATGTGTTACTGAAAGTAACTTCCAACGTTTCCACTAACTCTGCTATTCAGAAGCACAAAGTCCAGCTTCTGGAGTTCAGACGCTGATGTCATCTTCAGAAGCACATTTTCCTCAAAACCTCAGAAAAGAGCTTCTGATGGACTATAGCTTCTGAACAACTTCAGAACCTAAATTCCTATTTAGGAGCAAGCAGATTTAATCAGACACAAAGTGCATGTTCAAATTTTTCTTTATAAAATCAAATCTTTCCACAGTTAAAGGCTTAGTAAATATATCAGCCCATTGATGTTAAATATCAAT
>Ga0315913_1003409_pt1 | contig 19092 bp, 10 predicted proteins | sample MpolsnodulesMG_FD_207736 | JGI IMG/M metagenome (GOLD analysis project Ga0315913, IMG submission 207736) | Medicago polymorpha root nodule microbial communities from Los Angeles, California, United States - small nodules | ecosystem: Host-associated > Plants > Roots > Nodule | place: USA... | reverse complement strand
CAATTTTTCTTCATCTTGTGACATACCATTAAATAAGTCAAGTTTTTCATTTTTTCCGTCACTTCCATTTTCTTCTCTAATATTTCCATTATTGATTGATTATCAGGGAGCTAGCCTTTCTACAGCTTTGCCAAAAAACAAGCTTTATCCACTCATTACTGCTGCTGAGGCAAAATTGGCTGAAGCACCGGTTGAAAACGCGTAAGTATATACTGCTTGTATTTGCGGTCAAGTTTGTTGTTTTACTTATTTTTGGAATGGTGAATGTAAATATAATTGGTTTTTAGTAATGTCAATGGAGGATTCAAACTGACATCACCTCATCTCTAAAATTCTGATGTTCATGTTTAGTGCTTTTGAAAGTACAAACATGGTAATTAACATGTTTTGTTGTCATTGTGTAGTACTCTATGTATGAATGGAACAATTGACCCCGAGAAAGCAAGGGGCCGAATATTGGTTTGTCTTAGAGGTATTAATGGGAAAGTGGAAAAGAGTCTTGTTGCTTTGGAGGCTGAAGCAGTTGGAATGATTCTTTGTAATGATCGGTCTCATGGCAATGAGCTTACTGCTGATCCTCATTTCCTGCCTGCAGCACATATTACTTATGAAGATGGTGTTGATGTCTTTGCCTACATCAATTCAACCAAGTAACTTTTGTTGCTCCCTCCTTTTGTCATCCCTTCATTTGTGTAGTTTGTCTTCATAGATAATTCAATTAATTCAACATTTTTCTCTTAACACCTTTAATTAATGTCGTTATTATCATATAACAGAAATCCACTAGGATATATTCATCCACCCACAACAGAGTTGAAAATAAAACCTGCTCCAAGCATGGCGGATTTCTCCTCTAGAGGGCCTAACACAATCACACCAGAGATCCTCAAGGTTTGCCTATTCTTTCATTATTAATTTCAAACATTGTCACAAATCATACTACATATTTTATTTCCTAACATAGTATTTTCCAAATTGTCCATTAGTTGTAACATGTGGTTTTACACGAGGCTATCGTAGTTTCATTTTCTTTCTTTCACCTCACCTTTTTATTTTTGATTCTTTAGCCGGATATAACCGCACCCGGTGTGAACATTATTGCTGCCTACTCAGGAGCAGTTAGTCCCACAAAATTGGACTTGGATAAACGTAGGGTTCCTTTCATGACCATGTCTGGAACATCCATGTCATGCCCTCATGTGGCGGGAGTCGTTGGCCTTCTTAAGACTCTTCACCCCAACTGGAGTCCATCAGCTATTAAATCTGCAATCATGACAACTGGTAAGTAATGTAACATCATTAGATTACTCATGAAATTATGATATGATACCTCAATTTAATATATCTCATGTAATATAGTTTGTTGGCTGCAACATTTTCTATATATGTTTCCTAGTTGGTAGTTGTATTTTCTTGCAATTAATATATCTTTTTCAGTTTTGCTTCTATGATTCATTGAGATTTAGTCTTGAATAAAGAGAGAGAAAAATATCTATTGATAATATGATGTGTTTTCTTTCAGCTAGGACAAGGGACAACACTTTTAAACCTATCCTTGATGATACTAATGTCAAGGCAACACCATTTGACTACGGTTCTGGTCACATAAGACCAAATCGTGCCATGGATCCTGGCTTGGTCTATGAGTTAAACATCAATGATTACATAAACTTTCTTTGTTTCTTAGGTTATAACCAAACACAAATTAGCATGTTCTCCGGTACTAATCATCATTGTGATGGCATAAACATCCTGGATTTCAACTATCCTACAATAACAATACCTAAACTCTATGGGTCAGTTACTTTGAGTAGGAAGCTGAAAAATGTTGGACCACCAGGCACATACACTGCAAGCCTCCGTGTACCTGTTGGACTTTCTATATCAGTGCAGCCTAAGAAGTTGAAATTTGACAAAATTGGTGAAGAGAAGAGTTTTAGTTTGACAATTGAAGTTACTAGATCAGGTGGGGCTACTGTATTTGGAGGCCTAACTTGGTCAGATGGCAAACACCATGTTAGGAGTCCAATTACAGTTGGAGGAGTTAAAGGTTAGATTAGATTTTTTTTATTAGATTTAGGTATGCATCAATTAATAACAATTTAGGAATTAGGATGAAATTTTTAGTTTTATTTTTTTTGGTTTCTATTGTTGGAAGATTGGAAAAGAAAAAAAAAAACTCATAGCTTGAAATTATTGATTTTTATTACTATTTTCTATTTATTAGTCTTTCCCTCTCGGTAGCAATTGCAATTTTTTAATTTCAGAAACAAAACAAAATATGTGCTTGCTTTCTATTGAAGGTTTTGTATATAAGTGCTTAAAAGATCATTAAGTATACTCTTAATTAAGTTTTAAAAAAGTAGTAGTATAAATTTATCAGTTATAAAAAAAAACTTGGTATCGAATCCCATGAAAGAGTATTCTGAAGGTTCTGAAATGAAATTTATTCACAGGATTGGGATGATGTATTAAGATAAGGACAATTTTTACAGCAAGAAATGAATATTATTATTCATTCCTCATTATTCTTGATTGATTCTACTTTTGTCTTAAAGTATACTGAATTGTTTTACGATATCAATGAAACATTTGTTATTTTTCTTCTAATATCGTTAGCTATTACTTTTATGCGAAATAGTCAAAAACGACTTATAATTTGAGGCGAAAAACTATTAATTAAATACAAAAAAATGTCAAAAACAATAAGGAATCGGCCGGATTTTTTGTTTGTAGTTGTTATGAATTCACATTTTTAACCTCTTCTTTCCTATGCTGATTCGGTTTGTGTTTTACATTTAACTTACCCACCAAGTTATTATTAGATCTTATGAAGCTGACTTGAGATTAGCATAGCAGAAAAAGTCTTATGCTTACAAAGGAAAACACAATATATATACTGTTAGTCTATATATATGCTTCAATCTCTATCTAGTCACTGGTCATCTCAAATTCTACGGCTCTTCTCTCATGTCTCTATCTTTGTTTCATGTTCATTCTCACTTTCAGCACCAGTACCTCTTTATTTTCAACTTGACTTTAAAACCAAAACATGAAAGTTGTAATTCCCGAAAGCATTTTTTATGCTAAATAGATAGGTACTAGTATCCATATGCAGACGTTACTATTAATTGGAACAACATCATGTCGGATTATATCATATGCACTATGCAGCCGGCAAGCACACATTTACAGAATATGCTTGTAACTGTTTCACAATTTTAAACGTAGAAAGAACTTAATAGAAAAATTAGATATAAAAGGAAAGTGAAACTTTTTTAACATCTAATATAGAAAAGTGAGAATAAAAAAAATGCGTCACTAGTAATTGTTTTAATAAAATAAAAATTAAAGTAAACTATATTCTACACTACAGTTCAGTTTCCGGCGGCTGCAACTATTGCTTTTCAGTCTTTCATCTCGCCTCCAAATTGTTTGCCACTGTAATTAGGAAATTTTAGAGAGAGATTTTTTGACGAAACAAACGTCAAAAAAGCAGAATTTTCTGGTCAGTCAGACGCCAAGGCGCCGTCCCCTGAGTCATGCACTTTCACTCGTCGCTTCATCATGTATGCTTTCACTTCATCATGTACTAGTCACATATACTTGTTAGTTGTTATCTAGGTTGTTAATGTTTTGAATTAACTAGATAATAAACATTCTGAGATTAGATCATAAGAAGTCTCTTACCCAAGTGCATCTGATAAACTTTAATTATTATATTCTCCCCTGCTTAACTTCAAGAGTTATCAGATTTGATTCTACCTTCTTGATTTTTTTTTAATAAATATTTTGCCTCTTTTGCTGTAAGTATCAAATTACATACATGGAAGATATTCTAGCATATGGTGGTTTCTTTAACATATAATGGCTGAAGGTTTTTAGGAATTACATAGTTTTTCTCCGTAGAGGTTCTTTATCATTGATGTAAAACTCTTTGTGACAATGTTAATGTTTCTAAACAAGGAAAGACCGCTGCATTCAAATTTTATCGCGAAAATGGGAATGGCAAGAGATGAACCACAGCAAGACAAATCTGAAGCTATTTATTTTCTGAAAGGCGAATAGAAGGAAGGAGTGATGATCGTATTTTTCATGAGTTGGCATCTTGTTGTGGAGTGCTTTTGCTTATTCTAGGACTATTCTGAGATGAAACAGGGTTCATCTCCAAACTTGGTTTGTCTTGTCTAACATCAACGTTATATTCAAATAACTTGGCAACAACCAGAAAGCAAAGGAAGTTGAGTAAGCTTAGTACTGCCATGAACATATAATAATTATCTAACCGGGAGATGTTTAGGTTATCCAAAACCCAACCTTTGTGACCATGTCTCTGGGTGATATTAGCAACAACTGAAAGAAGGAAAGTACTTAGAAAACTTCCTAAACCCAAGCTGGTTGTAAAATATGATGTTCCGAGACTTTTCATGCCTTCTGGTGCTTGATCATAGAAGAACTCTAACTTGGCAATTTCGACAAAGTTATTAGTAATCCCTGCCAGGGCAAACTGAGGAAGGAGAATAAAAATAGTAAGGGGAATTGTATCATGCCGGCCAAAGAGGTTGTTTTCTCTTGCAACATGGAGTCTCTTCCTCTCAGCCAAGCATGCAGTGACCATTATAGCGATGTTCAACACTAGGCCAATTCCTAGTCTCTGCAACAGTGTGATTCCTCTGGGGTTCTTTGTGTATCGCCGGATTATTGGCACAAAAGCAAGGTCATAGACTACAATGCTTATAAGCATGAAGATGGTTTTAAATGCTGTGAGACAGGCTGGAGGGATATCAAAATGTGGTCCCACTCTTCTGTCTAGCGTGGTGCCTTGTTTGATGAAGAGTGTGGTTGATTGAACTATCAATGTACTTGGGATAAGTGTTGTTATCAAAATTGGAATCATTTTTGTCATTTGTTTGGTTTCCTCAACTTGTGTCACTGTACAAAGCATCCATGGTGAAGTTTGGCCTGTCTTTGTAGCCGCTTTGTCAAGGAAACTACAAGCATAGAAAAAGTGATGCATGCAAATTAAATGATTAACCCCCAATCTTTGTGACATGAAAAAATATGGTGAAATTTGAAAGGATATAACGCAATTAGACCTAACCTCAAGGAAGAGCTGCGATCAATTCTATTTCTACCGTTGCATCCATACTATTCTATGCTTAACTCATGTAGCTCTTTTGGATCTTCTGGGACCCGTGTCATCCACTTTCTCATAGCTGCCACAAAAACTTGTAGCATTCTAGTTATAGGGCTGCCTGAGGGCAATTTATGCCTATACAATGGAGTTCCTACTAGAAACACCAATACTGAAACCACAAGTCCAATGGTAGGAAGGCCATATCCTAGGGCCCAACCCACTCTGTCTTGTATGTAGATTACGAAAGTGTTGGAGAATAGGGTACCCAAGAAAATACTGAAATACCACCAATTGAAGAAGGATAGTTTATAGGTGCTCTCTTTGGGCTCAAACTCGTCAAATTGGTCTGCTCCCATTGTAGAAATGTTGGGCTTCGTTCCTCCTGTTCCTACAGCAATGATGTACAGGGCAAGGAAGAAAATACCCCTTTGCAATGGTGACGCTCTGGGGCAATTTTGGTCTGCAACTCCTTGTGCACATTCTGGTGGCCTCAAAGATGTTACTGAAACAGCTAGAGTCAACAAACACATTCCCTGTGGCCAAACAAAAGAATGGTAAGTCTGTTTTTAATCATATAAATAACACACTAAATGACACTCTTTTGAAGCCTGAATGTATCGAGCAATAATATCTAGAAAAACAATAATGCATGTGAAATCCAAGTGTGAACAATAAAATCTGATGGTAGTAAAAAATGAACTAAACGAGGATATCATAGGAAAACATGTACTAGAATAAATACTTGGAAGATTTTGGGTCAGGATAAATTGTCAAGTATGTTGTTTTGGTCCGTCACGCAAATTTCTTCGTAGGGGAAACTTTCTAATGTTGGGATGCACATCTTTGTAAAACTTTTACTTTGATGAGACCAATCTATTTCCCAAGTTTAAGGCTTGAGTATGACCTATTTATCTTTTTTTGGGTAAACATTTTGGAAGTCCATGACTAGCTTTTAAGATTATAATCTTGTAGTCCTTGTCTTTAAAAATCACAATGCATTCATACTTTTATAGTGGTTACACAGTGTGCCAAATTGCATCACAACATATTGGGGTATGTTTATCATGGTAACAGGTTATCACATTACGTCAAACCTTGAAAGTTCTCTTGTGAATTGTTCTTCATTCATCTTTCTTTAGTAGATTAAGAAGTTCTCATGCGAAGGGCGGCGATATTTTAAGATAATAGTGAGTTGGAGATAAAGAATTTGTGGAATGTGGGAGGGGTGAGCAATAGTGTGGTTATTTGAAGGTAAATCGGCGAGATACTCAATGTATAAACAACATAAGTTCATGCCACAACTCCACATCCACAATACACATCACAACAATCACAATGTTCGCAATTGCAGTGGCAGTGGCTGCAACCACAGTCACATCTGTAATTGCAGCTTCTATTTGAAGCAAAAGGCCTAGCTTATTTAGCAAATACGCTTAAACTAGGTTAGAAAAGTCCTAATTCAAGTCAAGTCATACAGTCCCAAGTGATTGCATGACCATGAACTGTATTCCTTTCCTTGTGTGAGAGAATGTTAGAAAATCTAAATGTAAGTGAGCCTATATGGTTTGGATTCAACTAGGATATACTCATTGACAAGTTTTGGGTTATGATATGTGTAAAATATACTACTGTGAATTTCTGTTAGTTGCTTGTCTTAATATTACATATGGTCTTGTTTATGGACTCCCCCATCCCATCCCAATCATAATGTTCATCCAATAATTTTAGCTGCTAGTGCTACTAAGTAGCATATACTCAAATGATGAAAATAAATATCATTACATACCAAGAGATAAATGCAAGATGCAATTACAAAGGTCCAATAGCGGCCAAAATAAGCATCGGCTATGTAAGCTCCTACAAGTGGCATCATCCACACCGAACCCGCCCAGTTGCTAACGTTGTTTGCAGATTCCACAGTTCCCTCATGGAGCTTATTTGTTAGATAGATCACTAAGTTTGATGCTATCCCGTGGTAAGCCATCCTCTCAAACACTTCATACCCTATAAATTACACAAAAATGCATAATAATAATTCATTCGTTGCTATATATAAAAATAAAATGGAAAAAAGAGAACAATATTAGGGTATCTAAAAAAAGATGAAACCATATATGTTTAGATTGACGATGAGTTTATCAAAACCACAGTGACACTATAATTTTGTCAAAATTCTATAGTATATGTCATTCGCCAAAACTTTAGAGGCACAATGTGATTCCATCAATCTCATAGTGTATAGTGTATCCAAATATGTACGAAGCCAAAAAACGCTTCACTTTACCTACTATGAAGGAGCAAGCTTTCCATCTTCCGGTGTTTGATCTTAAAACAGGTCTACCTTTTAGGTCTACTGTTCCATCTTGAGTGTAATCTTCTTTCCCACTTGCTGGGCCTTTTTCTTCAACCCCTCCCATGATGCTGGAAAGAAGAACTACTTGTGTTGTTAAGCTTTTATGTTGGAATCATGCAAGGTTGCTAGCTTTTCCTTATGAGCTTTTTGGTCTATTTAAGGACGGGCAATTAGATTTTAGAAGTTTGTCTTTTACTACCCGCCTAAAGTTATGTATTGTCCATTTTGCATGACCTAACTAATAGAAAACAAATAAGGAATCCGTCATATTTTTGTTTTTGCACGTGTTTTCACATTTTTTTCCTCTTCTTTCTTTGTGATTTCGCTTGGTGTTTACGTTTTTTTTTCCTGCCAAGTAGTCTAGCGGTTAGAGAAATTCACTTTATAGGTGAATAAGTGGGATTCCCGGAGTTTAAACTTTAGTACCTGCATAAAATATACATTATCCTTTATCTAGTGAGTTAAGCTCACGGGAACGCTCGGTGTTTACGTATAACTCATCTTAAAGATGACATGATATTGATTTTGACATGTCACAAAATATTGTGCGCTATGATCCCTTTTTCATTGACATTTGTAATACTACTATAGGACCCAACGTTCATGTCTCAGTCCTATGTTCATTCTTAAATTCAGTACATTAGCCCTTCTTATTCTAACTTTACTTTGAATTAAGTGTCTGCCGTTTCCATGTGTACAAATGGCCTCAAACAAAGAGATATTTCTTGTACTCCATTAAATATGCAAAAGTTAGTTACCCCAGTTGTTAGATTAATTATGATTTAGTTGGTCCAATTGACTTTTTTTTTAAGGGTGGTCCAGTTGATTATATAAATCTTAGTGTAACAATTTTCACATAATCATATTATTTTCATTTCACTTTTATATATTTTTTCTTATCGATTATAAAATTGTATTATTATATCAGAGTCTATTATTTTCGGTCACCCATCATATATATATATATATATATATATATACACGCACCAGACCAATAGTGTTGGACATGAGGATGTACTAAAAAAACAAAATCCCACATTGATTAAAAAAAGATAGAGCTTGATTAAAATTTATGAAAGCTCTTAAAAAAAAACTATGAAAGCTTATTAGCATTATTATTGGTAATTTAATTTCTTTCAGGCTAACTGGTGTCCCTGGGACACCGGTTAATGATACCAAAAAAGAAAGTTATTACTGAAAAAAGTAATTTTAATGGATTGATTACACAATTTTCAATGTAATAACTACTATATAACTCTTTTAAAAAAAAACTACTATATAACTTCCTTCTTATAAAAAAAACTACTATATAATTTCCATTTTTAGTATCATTAACGAGTGTTGAGAGCGCCGGTTAACATTTCCATATATATATAATCCTCTAAAAAAACATATATACATATAATTATATCCATGTTATTTCTCTAAAAAGGCAATGTGGTTATCTCACCGATTATGATCTTGTCAAGCAGAAGAAGAAAAAAACTTGAGGAAATAATGTAGAAATCTAGACCATTGAAATATAAAGGAAAAAATAAACATTGGAATTTGTAAAATAAAAAAAAAAGGAGAAAAGTGATTTTATGGGTTGAGATGTGAAAAATAAGAAAATATGAGAGAAAAAATTGAGAAAATCTAATTTTTATTTTTTTTATATCACACTTGTTGAACTAAAGTGAGTTTTAGAATAATGTCTCTAAGGTTTTGATAATAACAATGTATGAAAGAACAATTTGATACTCTAATGTGCGTGCTTAACATGACCATATAATTAAATTCTGACATCAAGATCAAGTTTTTGGTTCTGATACATCAAGTTCTGAGCACAAGAAAAGCATTATGGTACTAAAAAAAGCATTGAAAACTTCTAAAAACTTGGAAGATAATTTGAAGAATGGTCAACAGAAAGTCAAAGTTCTAATTAGAATATATCTCGAAGTCTCTGATGAGAACAAACTCTAATGGATTCAACCTCTGATGGAATCAAGCTGCCAAGCTCTGATGACGTCAGCGTTCTGAGTGACTCTGATTAGTTTTGTCTTCTTCTGATGGAAGGTCGCTTTCAACTTCTGATAGTACAATTTGTTTTCTTTTGACCACGTGTAGAAACAAACAAAAAATTCAAAGGCAAAGAGAATGTAACAAATCATTCAATAAGAAACAAAATTTTATCAAAGTGTTGTTCACTGACATTATCTAATTGAGGAAAAGTTTTCAAAAACTGATCAAGTTATGTAAGACGATTTTGATGAGTTTGTAAACTTCAAACAACGACTCTATTATTTCTCTCCTATATAAGGACATGAGTAGTTTGAAGAAAGAGAAGTGATTGTGAATTATTACAAGTGTCCAGTGGCGGAGCCAGAAATTTTATAGAGCCTGGGCAAAAAATTTATCGCAAATTCATATGTGACATAATATATATAAATAGTCATAAGTCGAAATAAAAGAGGTTTGTCATTTTTCAACAAAAGTACAATTTTAAATAAGAAAGATGAAATATAACCTGCCAGTGCTAAATAAAATTAGGAGGTAAATGCCCTTTCCGCGACCTCTTTCGAGTGAATGTTCAAATAATATCAACATCATCAAACGATTTGAATATCTCTCGCTCGGTGTAAAATATCATCAAGTCATTCAACCACACATTGTTGATCTTGTTGTCGTAGAAAAGGAGAAGAGTATACGCGCTGAAAAAATAGAAACAAAACACTAAATTCTGTCTCTGTTTTTTTTTTAAGTAGGAAAAATGACATTGGGTTGGGCTTTTACAAAGCAAGCAGCAGCAGAGCCTGGGCTACAGCCCTGCCTAGCTGGGTGGTGTCTGCGCCACTGCAAGTGTCAAAACTCTGTCAAATTCAAAAGCCTTCACACACTTATAAAAATTCTTACAAACTTAGTATCTTATAATTTCTCAAGCGTCACATGTTTCTTGAGCTATAAGTTAGTGTACCATTCTTTGAGTTTAAAGCGTAAACACAATCAAACTCTTTAATTAAACTCTGATTGTATAAGTTCTGTTCTGTGAGGCATGGAAGTCTCTTACTTGTGTGTTGGAGCAATTGTAATATTGTGTGGTTAGAGTAAAAAATCTCTTGGAAGTGCAAGAAGACTAAATCAACCTCGGATTGTGAGGTGAACCATGATAATTCCTTGTGTTGTCTCTCTTCTCCCTATCTCTTTGATTGTCTCTTGTTTTGTCTTTGTTAAAACTCTGAAAAAGATTTTTAGAAAAAACCAACACAATTCAACCATCTCTTATTGTGTTTTTCTCACCTTCAACGCTATTGGATTTGCTTTTTAATAAAGTTTCAGCACAAGTACCTCTTTATTTTCAACTAGACTTTGAAACCAAAATATGAAAGTTGTAATTGCCGAAAGCAATTTTTATGCTATGCTAAATAGATAGGTACTAGTATCCACATGCACACGTTACTATAAATTATTCATTATCAGTAATTAATTAGAATAACATCATGTCAGATTATATCATATGCAATTATGCACTTTGCAGCCGGCAAGCACACATTTACATGATATGCTTGTAACTGTGTCACAATTTTAAACGTGGAAAGAATTTAATAGAAAAATTAGATAAAAAAGGAAAGGGAAACTTTTTTAACATCTGATACAGAAAAGTGAGAATAAAATAAATAAGTCACCAGTAACATCTGATATAGAATTGTTTTAATAAGTCACTATATCCTACAGTTCAGTTTCCCGCGGCTGCTACTGTAGCTTCAGTCTTTCATCTCTGGCCTCCACATTGTTTGCCGCTGCCATTAGGAAATTTCCAGCGAGCTATTTTGACGAAACAAACCTCAAAAGGCACAATTTTCCGATTAGTCAGACGCCAAGGCTGCCGTCCCCTGAGTCATGCACTTTCCCTCGTCGCTTCATCATGTATGCTTTCACTTCATCATGTACTAGTGACATGGCATGGCATATACTTGTTTGTTTTTATCTAGGTTGTTAATGTTTTGAATTAACTAGATCATAAACATTCTGAGATTAGATCATAAGAAGTCTCTTACCCAAGTGCATCTGATAAACTTTAATTATTATTTTCTCCCCTGCCTAACTTCAAGAGTTATCAGAATTTATTCTACATTCTTCGTTTTTTTTAAATAAATATTTTGCCTCTTTTGCTGTAAGTATCGAATTACATACATGGAAGATATTCTAGCATATGGTGGTTTCTTTAACATATAATGGCTGAAGGTTTTCTAGGAATTACATACATAGTTTTTCTCCGTAGAGGTTCTTTAGCATTGATGTGAAACTCTATGACCATGTTAATGTTTCTAAACAAGGAAAGACCGCTGCATTCAAATTTAATTGCGAAAATGGGAATGGCAAGAGATGAACCACGGGAAGACAAATCTGAAGCAATTTATTTTCTGAAAAGCGAATAGAAGGAAGGAGTGAAGGTCATATTTTTCACGAGTTGGCATCTTATTCTGGAGTGCTTTTGCTTGTTCTAGGACTATTCTGAGATGAAGCTGGGTTCATCATCAAACTTGATTTGTCTTGTCTGACATCAACGTTATATACAAATAACTTGGCAACGGCCAGAAAGCAAAGGAAGTTGATTAAGCTTAATACTGCCATGAACATATAATAGTTATCTAAACGAGAGATGTTTAGGTTATCCAAAACCCAACCTTTGTGACCATGTCTCTGGGTGATATTAGCAACAATTGAAAGAAGGAAAGTACTTAGAAAACTTCCTAAACCCAAGCTAGTTGTAAAATATGATGTTCCGAGACTTTTCATGCCTTCTGGTGCTTGATCATAGAAGAACTCTAACTTCGCAATTTCGACAAAGTTATCAGCAATCCCTGCCAAGGCAAACTGAGGAAGGAGAATAAAAATAGTAAGGGGAATTGTATCATGTCGGCCAAATAGGTTGTTTTCTCTTGCAACACGGAGTCTCTTCCTCTCAGCCAAGCATGCAGTGACCATTATAGCTATGTGCAACACTAGGCCAATTCCCAGTCTCTGCAACAATGTGATTCCTCTGGGGTTCTTTGTGTATCGCCGGATCATGGGCACAAAAGCAAGGTCATATACTACAATGCTTATAAGCATGAAGATAGTTGTAAATGCTGTGAGACATGCCGGAGGGATATCAAAATGTGGTCCCATTCTCCTGTCTAGCATGGTGCCTTGTTTAACGAAGAGTGTGGTCGATTGAACTATCAATGTGCTTGGGATAAGTGTTGTAATCAAAATAGGAATCATTTTTGTCATTTGTTTGGTTTCCTCAACTTGTGTCACTGTACAAAGCATCCATGGTGAAGTTTGGCCTGTCTTTGTAGCCGCTTTGTCAAGGAAACTACAAGCATAGAAGAAGTGATGCATTTATGACATGACAAAAGATGGTAAAATTTGAAATGATATAACACAATTAGACCTAACCTCAAAGAAGAGCTGCGATCAATTCTATTTCTTCCGTTGCATGCATATTCTTCTATGCTTAACTCATGTAGCTCTTTTGGATCTTCTGGGACCCGTGTCATCCACTTTCTTATAGCTGCCACAAAGACTTGGAGCATTCTAGTTATAGGGCTACCTGAGGGCAATTTATGCCGATACAATGGTGTTCCTACCAGAAACACCAATACTGAAACCGCAAGTCCAGCGGTAGGAAGGCCATATCCTACGGCCCAACCCACTCTGTCTTGTATGTAGATTACGAAAGTGTTGGAGAATAGGGTACCCAGGAAAATACTGAAAAACCACCAATTGAAGAAGGAAAGTTTATAGGTTCTCTCTTTGATCTCGAACTCGTCAAATTGGTCTGCTCCCATTGTAGATATATTGGGCTTCGTTCCTCCTGTTCCTACAGCAATGATGTACAGGGCAAGGAAGAAAATACCCCTTTGCAATGGTGACGCTCTGGGGCAATTTTGGTCTGCAACTCCTTGTGCACATTCTGGTGGCCTCAAAGATGTTACTGAAACAGCTAGAGTCAACAAACACATTCCCTGTGGCCAAACAAAAGAATGGTATGTCTGTTTTTAGTCACATAAATAACATACCAAATGCACCGTTTTGAAGTCTGAATGCATCGATCAATAATATATAGAAAAACAATAATGCATGTGAAATCCAAGTGTGAACAACAAAATCTGACGGTAGTAAAAAATGAACGAAATGAGGATAGCACAGGAAAACATGTACTAGAATAGATACTGCAAAGATTTCGGGTCAGGTATATTCCCAAGTTTAAGGCTTGACTATGACCTATTTATCTTTTTAGGGGTAAACATTTGGAAGTCCATGACTAGCTTTTAAGATTATAATCTTAGAGTCCTTTTCATTAAAAATCACAATGCAATCACACTTTTATAGTTGTTGCAGTTGTGTGCCAAATTGCATCACAACATATCGAGATATGTTTATCATGGTAACAGGTTGTATCGTATTGCATCAGACCTTGAAGTTCTCTAGCAAATTGTTCTTCATTCTTCTTTCTTTAGTAGATTTAGAAGTTCTCATGCGAAGGGTGATATTTTAGGATGATAGTGAGTTGCTGATAAAGAATTGGAGGGATGTGGAATGGGTGAGAAAAGTGTGGCAATTTGAAGGTGAATCAGCAGGATACGTCACAACACAATCACGACTCCATAATACACATCACAACAATCACAATGTCCATAAGTTCATACACATCATAGCTCCATAATACACATCACAATAATACACAACAACAATCACAACTATTTGAGGATGAATCATCGGGATAAATAACATAAGTTCATTCAACAGCTTCATAATAACATTACAACAACCGCAATGTCTGCATTTGCAGTGGCTGCAACCACAGTCACATCTGTAATTGCAGCTTCTATTTGAAACAAAAGGCCTAGCTTATTTAGCAAATAGGCTTAAGCTATGTTAGAAAAGTCCTAATTCAAATCAATTGATACAGCTCCAAGTGACAGCATGACCATGAACTATTCCTTTCCTTGTGTGAGAAAATGTTAATCTAAATTTAAGTGAGTCTATATGGTTTGGATTCAGCTAGGATATACTCATTGTCAAGTTTTGGGTTATGATATGTGTCAAATTTGCTATTGTGAATATCTGCTAGTTACTTGTCCTAATATTTCAGCTAGGATATACTTTTTGTCCTAATATCCACCATCCTAGTATAATGTTCATCCAATAATTTAACCTACCTCTAAGTAGCATATATTCAAATGATGAAAATAAATATCATTACATTACCAAGAGATAAATGCATGATGCAATTACAAAGGTCCAGTAGCGACCGAAATAAGCATCGGCTATGTAAGCTCCTACAAGTGGCATCATCCACACCAAACCCTTCCAGTTACTAACGTTGTTTGCAGATTCCACAGTTCCCTCATGGAGCTTGTCAGTTAGATAGATCACTAAGTTTGATGCTATCCCGTAGTAAGCCATCCTCTCAAACACTTCATACCCTATACACAAAAATGCATAATGATTCTTTCATGTTGCTATATATGAAAAAAATAAAATGGAAAAAAGAGAAAAATATCAGGGTATCTAAAAAAAAATGAAACTATGTATCTTTAGATTGACGGTGTTTTTATCAAAACCACAGTGACACTGTAATTTTGTCAAAATTCTAAAGTATATGTCATTCGCCAAAATTGTAGAGGCACAATGTGATTCCATCGATCCCATAGTGTATAATGTATCCAAATATGTACGAAGCCACAAAACGCTTCACTTTACCTACTATGAAGGAGCAAGCTTTCCATCGTCCAGTCTTCGATCTTAAAACAGGTCTACCTTTTAGGTCTACTGTACCATCTTGAGTGTAATCTTGTTTCCCACTTGCAGGGCCTTTTTCTTCAACCACTTCCATGGTGCTGGAAAGAACAACTACTTGTGTTGTATTAGCTCTTATGTTTGAATCATGCAAGGCTGCTAGCTTATTCTTATGAGCTTTTTGTTATATTAAGGACGGGCAATTTGGTTTTAGAAATTTGTCTTTTACCTAACTAAAGTTATACATTCTCCATTTTGCATGACCTAACTAATAGATGAGTAGATTTAAGGCCGAAAAAAAAGAAAAGGAATCTGCCATATTTTTGTTTTGCACTTCTTGTGTTTTCACATTTTTTTGACTCTTCTTCCTTTGTGACTTAGCTTGGTGTTTACATTTAACTTATCTTGAAGATGACATGATATTGATTTTGACATGGCACACAATGCTGTGCGCTATGTTCCCTTTTTCATTGACATTTGTAGTACTACTATAGGACCCAACGCTGTCCTATGTTCATTCTTAAATTCAGTACATTGGCCCTTCTTATTCTAACTTTACTTTGAATTCAGCATCTGCCGTTTCCATGTGTACAAATGGCCTCAAACAAAGAAATATTTCTTGTATTAAATATGCAAAAGTTAATGTTAAATAAATTTTATGTACTGTAAGTTGTAAACTTTTTGTGTTTCTATTGTTGAAAGATTGAAAAAAAAGAGTAAACTCATAGCTTGATATTATTGATTTTTTTTTTAATTTTCTATTTATTACTAGTCATTCTCAATCGGTGGCAATTGCAATTTTTTAATTTCAGACAGCAACAACCAAGCCTTATCCCACCAAGTGGGGTCGGTTTTAATTTCAGACACAACAAAATATGTGTTTGCTTTCTATTTAAGGTTTTGTATATAAGTGCTTAAAAGATCATTAAACATACTCTTGATTAAGTTTTAAAAAAGTAGTAGTGTAAATTTCTCAGTTATAGTTTTTTTTTTATTTAAAAAACTTGGTATCGAATTCAATGACAGAGTATTCTGAAGGTTCTGAAATGAAATTTTATTCACAGGATTGGGATGATTTATTAAGATAAGGACAATTTTTACAGCAAGAAATGAACATTATTATTCATTCCTAGTTATTTCTTGATTGATTCTACTTTTCTCTAAATTATACTAAATCATTTTATAATATCAATGAAACTTTAATTCTGATTTTCTTATAATATCACTAACTATTACTTTTATGCAAAATAGTCAAAACGACTTATAATTTGAGGCGAAAAACTATTAATTAAATACAAAAAAAAAAAAAAGAATTACAATATCAACGAAACATTAATGTTACAGCTATGTAAGCTCCTGCAAGTGGCATCATCCACACTGGACCCCCCAAGTTGCTTATGTCGTTTGATGATTCCACTGTACCCTCATGGAGTTTACTTGTTAGATACACCACTAAGTTTGATGCTATTCCATAGAAAGCCATCCTTTCAAACACTTCATACACTATAAATTACACAAATGCATCATAAGTGTTATTAATGCATTATATACTGTATGTGAATACAATAAAATGAAAAAAGTGAGAGGATTAAGCTATCCAAAAAATTATGCTGAAACTGGAATAACTTAATCAGCTTCAAAGTAGGCAGCAAAAGGCTCCATTTTACCTGCTATAAAGGAGCAAGCTTTCCAACCTTTTAGGTCTACTGTTCCATCTTGAGTGTAATTTTCTTTCCCGTTTGATGAGACTTTTTCTTCCACCATCGCCATCATGATGCTGGACAAGAAAAACTACTTGGACACTTGTGTGGGGATCAAGCAAGGTTTTTAGTTTTTCTCATGAGCTTTTGATGTATTTAAGGACAAGGAAACTGACTTTAGAAGCTTAGTTTTCACAACCTTTAGTTTTCAAATTGTCCATTTTAAATGAGCTAACAAACAAACCAAAATGTCAAAAACAAAAAGGAATCGTCCGGATTTTTTGTTTTGTAGTTCTTATGAATTCACATTTTTAACCTCTTCATTTCTATGCTGATTCGGTTGGTGTTTTACATTTAACTTACCCATCAAGTTATTATTAGATCTTATGAAGCTGACTTGAGACTAGCATAGCAGAAAAAGTCTCGTGCTTACGAAGGAAAAAACAATACTGTTAGTTAAATTTGCTTTCAGACCTTTCACTGAGTATATTTATATATGCTTCAATCCCTTTCTAGTCACTGGTCATCTCAAATTCTATGGATCTTCTCTCTTGTCTCTATTTTTGTTTCATGTTCATTTTCACTTTCAGCACCAGTACCTCTTTATTTTCAACTTGACATTGAAACTAAAATATGAAAGTTGTAATTGCCAAAAGCATTTTTTATGCTAAATAGATAGGTACTAGTATCCATATGCACACGTTACTATTAATTATTCATTATCAGTAATTAATTAGAATAACATCATGTCAGATTACATCATATGCACTATGCAGCCGGCAAGCACACATTTACAGAATATGCTTGTAACTGTTATACAATTTCCAACGTGGAAAGAATTTAATAGAAAAATTAGATTAAAAAGGAGAGTAAAACTTTATTAACATCTGATACAGAAAATTGAGAATAAAATTAATAAGTCACTAGTAATTGTTTTAATAAAATGAAAAATTAAAGTGAACTATATTCGAAAGTTCAGTTTCCGGCGGCTGCTACTATAGCTTTTCAGTCTTTCATGGCCTTCACATTGTCTGCCGCTGCCATTAGGAAAATTCCTGGCAAGATTTTTTGACAAACAGAACCTCAAAAGGCAGAATTTTCCGATCAGTCAGACGCCAAGGCTGCTGTCCCCTGAGTCATGCACTTTCACTCGTCGCTTCATCATGTATGCTTTCATGTCATCATGTACTAGTGCCATAGCATGGAATATACTTAGTTGTTATCTAAGTTGTTAATGTTTTGAATTAACTAGATCATAAGAAGTCTCTTACCCAAGTGCAACTGATAAACTATTTAATTATTATTTTGTTCTCTGCCTAACTTCAAGAGTTATCAGAATTTATTCTACATTCTTGGTTTTTTTTAATAAATATTTTGCCTCTTTTGCTGTAAGTGTCGAATTACATACATGGAAGATAGTCTAGCATATGGTGGTCTTTTTAACATATAATGGCTGAAGCCCAAAGGTTTTCTAGGAATACTTAAATGCAAAGGATAAGCTGCACTAATGTTCTTAATTATCCTGTGCAATAAAAGATGTCTTTAAATAGTTTTTCTCCGCGGAGGTTCTTTATCATTGATTTAAAACTCTTTATGACAATGTTATGTTTCTAAACAAGAAAAGACCACTCCATTCAAATTTAATCGTGAAAATGGGAATGGCAAGAGATGAACCACAGCAAGACAAATCTGAAGCTATTTATTTACTGAAAGGCAGATAGAAGAAAGGAATGATGGTCATGTTTTCCTACGAGCTCGCATCTTGTTGTGAAGTGCTTTTCCTTATTCTAGGACTATTCTGAGATGAAGCAGGGTTCATCTCCAAACTTGATTTGTTTAGTCTAACATCAACATTATATACATAGAACTTGGCAACAACCAGAAAGCAAAGGAAGTTGAGTAAGCTTAGTACTGCCATGAACATATAATAATAATCTAAACGAGAGATGTTTAGGTTATCCAAAACCCAACCTTTGTGACCATGTCTCCGGGTGATTTTAGAAACGATTGAAAGAAGGAAAGTACTTAGAAAACTTCCTAAACCCAAGCTGGTTGTAAAATATGATGTTCCGAGACTTTTCATGCCTTCTGGTGCTTGATCATAGAAGAACTCTAACTTGGCAATTTCGACAAAG
>Ga0315913_1003408_pt1 | contig 19095 bp, 10 predicted proteins | sample MpolsnodulesMG_FD_207736 | JGI IMG/M metagenome (GOLD analysis project Ga0315913, IMG submission 207736) | Medicago polymorpha root nodule microbial communities from Los Angeles, California, United States - small nodules | ecosystem: Host-associated > Plants > Roots > Nodule | place: USA... | reverse complement strand
AATAATTTCACATTTCCTGCGGATATATCTTTTCTGCGGAACCTAAAATCCTAAGGTATTACCTCACCTGAGAACTTAAATCCTTGGCAAAATCTGCAGGAAATGTGCTTCCTACAGAATTTACACAAAAATCCGCAGGAAAAGCTAAAAGTCCTAGTAATGGCTGGGCTTGCGACAAAGGAAGTAGGAGCTGAGCCTAGGCTAGTGCCCAGGCTAGCTGGGGGGTGGCTTCGCCCCTGTTCGCAGATTCACCCTTTACGTTTTTAGTGATGTTTGTATCTGATGTATTCTATCGATTTGAATGATTGAATATCGTTTTGTTTTTGTCAAAAAAAAACATCATTAGTTATATGCAAATAATGCAACTCACTCCTAACACATATGTGTGTGTGATACCAATCCTACTCGTCATTATTTGTATGTCAGAGTTGTGTTACTGAACATACACTCGTCATTCTCATCATTTATATGCAATTTGATATGATTAATGAGGACAGACTCACCAAACCACACATTAACCCGACCTCATTAATTTACACCACAATAGGATTTACTTCATCATTACTTATCATTATAAACAATAGATATATCTCGTCATAAAACAATACATAAATCTCGTCATTACTCATCGTCATAAACAATACATATATTTCTTCATTACTCATCGTCATAAACAAACAAGGTTTAACTCATTAAACATCGTCATAAATAAACAAGGTTAACTCATCAAAACATCATCATAAATAAACATTATCTTATCAATATTCAACATCATCACAACATTCAACTCATCGGTTAACTACATGTTATTACATTTTATTTCCTCCCCTTAAATTCAATAATTAACACATTACTATGTCTCATCAAAGGACTTTATAACACCTATAAATCGTCTCACCAATAACAACTCTTTTATCTCAATCATAACTTTAATGAAATTCAACACTTCATATTACAATCAAAATCACATAGAACATCAACCACCCTCATAATCTTAGCCTCATTCTAATTTAAAATCTTTATCTTGCCTTACTCTCCTTTAGTTGATTATTCCTATCTTACCTCACTGCTATTACTATCTCTAATCTTATCCAGTTCTATAACTCACATCTCCCTACCCTCAATTACATCTCCATTACCGCGTCTTTAACGTTAACGTTTATCTTAATCTACCACACCCTATTCTTCATTTATTTTTAATCCTATACTCTTTTATATGACCTTTACTTTAGAAACATTCATACTTTAAAGGCATCACCCTCATTCTAATCCATCGTCTTAAAACACCACCTCATACTTTCAAATATAATCTTCTTACACTTTTCTAGTTAATTCCCATCTTAAGCTCACCATTACTCTACGCAATTAGTTCTAAGGAAACACTTAGACATACCTCCTTCTCCTAGGGATCACCTACTTCTTTTTACCTTAATTTATTTACCTCACCATCTTTGGTACTAACCTTCCTTTAACTTACACCTTCCTATTTCCAATTACGCTCGTCTTCTTCATCTTCATTCATCTTAAAACAACTTCACCATTTAATTGTTCATTTTAGTCATACACTTTTATATCTACTTCTATCTTAAGCACTTTACTATTCTAAAGAATATCTACCTTTCTTATCGTCGACTAATCTATCACTCCTTATCTCTTCCTCCTATCGTCATATACTCGTTTATCTAATTCATGTGTTAAACTCACCATTATTCTAAACGATCGCTTCAAAAACACCTAACCACACTCCCCTCACATAGGCACATTCATTTAGGAACTCATTTAAAGGATAAAAATAGGTGCTTCTAAGTCTGGGAAGGGTGCACGATTGTGCGCCCCCTTAAACACAAAAGATGAACATGGGAACAACAAGATGCGCACGGGTCCTAAACTTGGGAGGCATGACCGTGCATGTTTGTTAGTGACAGCAATCGCAACTCTGTGCGATTTTGCCATGGGGGACCTTCCTAAAAATAAAAAAAATTCGACTCTAAACTCAACAATTTTGTCTCAAACATCATCATAAGGTTACCCTAACATCTACTTATTCAATCCTTCTCATTCGTCCTATATCCTCCATTGCCACACCTCGACTCCAAACTTCACCAATTCTTTCTACTGATCTTCTATGATTAGAATACACATTAATTCTCATCTAATTAAACCTAATCATAACATCTCCTCTCATGATTAATTCTATAATAAAATTATCTAACCATTGGTCTCATAACCCTAATTTTCCCTTCACAACCCCAATCACATCAACACTTATCACCAGAATTTATCATAACCATCATTACAACACCAAGGTTCATAGAAATATAATCAACTCATAAGTTCATAATTACAGTTATACTCGTAGTTATAACAACGCAAAGGAATAACTATAATAACAACACTGGATTCACATGACCATAATCACAATTAAACTCACAGTTATAATAACACAAGATATAACTATAATAACAACTCCAAATTTACAAAATCATAACTACAATCAAATTCACAGTTATAACAACAGAAAGAGATAAAATATGACAAGAATTCATTTTCTATACTATATATAAAGAAAACAACCCCTTTCACCTCTTTTGGGTTGATTTTTTCTATTTCCAAAAATGCCCTCAATTTTCAATACAAATAACAGATGTAACAAATAGATAAGAATAAATTTAGATATTAAAAAAAAAAAGTAACAAACACGATATGAATATACATATGTCTGATTCTTTTCCTTAATCATTTAAAAAGTGTAACAAAATAGATGAATATATTTATACTTACTTTTTCATTATCACAATTATACCCTTAAACAATTTTTTCTATAATAAAGATTGTTGTTGGTGTCATTGAAATAGATAATCATGGTTAGTTTGGTTTGTTATAACTTGAAAGAAAAAAATATTTATATTATTAGTTTTAATCAAAATCAAAATTTCATAAAATAGTGCTTATGAATACAACTCTCCCCCTTACCTTAATGAATAGCAGAAATAGTGATTCCTATGGTTGAATCTCTAATTGGTTGTCTCTCTATGTCTCCTTTGCACCCTTCCCTCTTAACCCTAGTTTTCTTCATTTGCCTCTGTTGTCTTTTTCTCGATTTTGTTGTAACCCTAATTCTGTAATGCTCTCCTCTATTTATAACTACCAATTGGATTTGTTTCTCATTTAATCTTTTTAATAGGCTTACTATTTGCACCTCTCATCTGGTTCCTGATCTCTTGTAACTACACATCCTTACTATTTACAACTCCCTCTACTTAAATAATTAAAACATTACTCAGCTTACTAACTACACCTCTTTTTCTACCCCATTTTACTAACGCGCCTCTGTTTTCCGTCTACTTTCTTATTCTTGGTTAAAACACTATTTTCTTCCTAAACACTATTTTTCTCCCATTCTTTAACAGACTAACCAACCCACCCCCCAATAAATATGGATAAGTAAATTAATACTATCTTGATAATATCAATAATACTAATATTATGGAATAATAATATTAATCAACTAATATTACAAATTTCGGTGTCACAGAAACAATGTATGTCCTTAATTGTAGAATTCGAGATATTTTGTTTATATATTTTGGGCTTCTAGTAGGAGATAACCCTTGGTTTGAAAAGTTGTGGGAGCCAATGGTGGATTAGGTGAAAAGACAACTCACTAGTTGGAGGTGCTGGAATATGTCTAAATTAATAAAATAGTCTTTTGTCCACCAAACATCGCGTATAAGAAGAAAAAAAACTTGTTCAATACCATAAAAATTTGTTTTGTTATGTCTTATGTTGTGTTGTTTTGTCTTGTAGGAAATGCACGGTAAGAGATATTATAGGAAAGACTTCGAGACTCACGAGTGGGAGCAAAATTTAGTTTATCATAGAAAATCACGTCTAAGTTGATATGTGTAGTCGACTATATTTAGTGGAAAAATACTTGATTATTATTGTTGTATTTATTGGATTACATAACTTTTTTATAGATAATGGATTACTTACCGTTAACAAAAAATAGAAAAAAATATATTTCTACAACAATTTTGTGGAAAACTTTTGGGATAGTGTTCTCTCTCATAATATCATTATGTGTTTACTATCTCTATATTGTTTTTATTTTCATGTCAATTTCTACTTCTTTTTTTTTATATTTTTGATAATCACATAAGTTGTCTTTAAAATGGTTGTTTAAATAATATACACCAAAAAATACATGTTTTGTCGGTGCAAACATTGTTTTTTGAAATGAGGTCAGTTTACACAAACATATTCAATAAACAAAGATACAATAAAATATAATACGCTTGATCTGTTCACACAGTACAGCTGTGGTGTTTTTGACTGTATGCACTATTGTAAATAAAATAGAGGAGTCTAACAACACTCACTTTTGGAAACTCTCTCTAACACTCACTTTTTGATTGGGTTAAATCAATGTGGGTATACACTTTGGAAACGGAACCCACATAAAGTGGTGGGACATCCATTGATTTTATCCAATAAAAAAATCAGTGTTAGAGAGAGTGTTCAAAAGAGAGTGTTGCTAACATTTCTCAATAAAATATATATGCTCACACACATTCAGTTTAAGAATATTTAATACAATAGATGCTCGATCATATTTGTCTGCATTAAAAAAAATTAAAAATATATGTATGGTGCGGTGATCTTTTTTGACCTCATGGATAATTGTAACTTTATAAAATATATTCTTGATTCTTGATCCCTAATGCCAATGTTATTGCAGCCTATTAGCAATTTTGAATAGATCGATTAAATTATATGTCTATCTTTGCTTTTGAAATTTTTATGGACAGTAGTACCATGTGATCAATTTTCGTTTTTTTTCCCACACGGATCCCAGGCTCAATACATCCTGAAATTTCCTTCAAAATGGTTCTATATCTTCGGAAAGGTTCAGAAATTAAAGTACCTTTTTAACAAGGAAAATTTTGTGCGTACATCCCTTAAGGATGTTAACACCTTTAAATAAGGAGAGCAAAAATGAAAAATAAAGTGATGTTATAAGTCTAATAGTTTGGTGATATAAAAGGAGAGAGATTGTGAGAAAATGGGATCTGGATTTACTGCAGCAAAGTTTTTTATACTTTGTAACAGATTTTGTCCATTGATTTGCAATCAGATGGTTCAGATTTTAACTATGTTTTACACAATAAAATGATTTGGAACATTCATTTTGATTAGATGGCTAACTGCTATAACTATGTGACGATGTTACAACAAGCAATCTTATTCCGTGATAATGAAGTGTTGAATGAGTGTACAAAAATAAGAGATGTAATTTATGATTGTTGTTATAGCTATACTTTAATTGCATAAAGGTGAGCAAGGAAAGAGATAAAATAAGAGAGACAATAATGTAGCAAAAAATAGGGAGTCGCCAACATAATTTTTCCTCATTTTTCAAAACAACATTTGTGTATACTACGAAAATACAAATACTAACTTTTCATAAATTAAAATTTTTATTTATTTTCAATGGTAAGGGATTTAATCAAATGAATCTAAACTGATTATCCTCCCTTGCTTATTCCTGAATCGCTTCCATTTGGAAAGGTCGTCTGGCAAAAGTGCTTTCACTAGCTGCATTAGATGTGGTTGAGTGAAACGGGTTAGGAGGAAAAGTTAACTTATTGTAATCTATTGTTTCCAACATTTGTATGACAGTTTTTATGGATGGACGGTTCATTGGCTTCCACTGAATGCACCAAAGTCCAACAACTGCGAGTTTCTTTGCTATTTTAACATCATCTCCATCACCAATTTGAATATGTACGTGTCCATCCAATAAGTTATGGATCCATTCGGGGTATAAAATATGAAAATCTTTTGTAGATGATGAGTCAACATTCTTCCTTCCTCCTACCATTTCTAGCAATAACATGCCATAACTGTAAATATCAGACTTAAGAGAAACATTCCCAAAATTTCGGGACAGGACCTCAGGTGCCATATATCCCAAGGTTCCCCTTGCAGCTGTCATGGACACCACACTAAGATTCTTGGAACATAATTTGGCGAGACCAAAATCAGAAATTTTTGGAGTGAATGTGTCATCTAGTAAAACATTGTGAGGATTGATGTCAAAGTGAAGGATTGGATGGTCACAACCCTCATGAAGATATTCAATTCCTTTTGCGATACCAAGACTAACTTGTAATAGCTTCTCCCAACCCATGAAATGGTTCCTGTTATCTGGTGGAAATATGTAGCTTTGTAGCGAACCTATTGGAAACAAATTGTATACAAGAGCACGGTGAATTCCTTCTGCGCAAAAGCCAAGCAAACGAACCACATTGATATGGTGAATTTTGCCCATAATTTCCACTTCAGTGATGAACTCTTTCCCTTCTCCTTGTGAATTGTTAAGAATCTTAACAGCCACCATAATCTCAGTAGACAATTTTCCTTTAAACACGGTTCCGTGAGCTCCTTCTCCTAACTTTTCCTTAAATCCACTAGTGATTCTTTTTATATCAGAATATGAAAATCTTGCAGGCTTTTGTGCTCTATAATCCTCTAAAAACTTATCAATTCTAACTTTATCTTCTTCTTTTTGTCTGAAATGTAGATAAATCTTACTAAATGCAATGGTGACTATTCCTAATACAATTGAACCTGCAGCATCACATTAACAGTTAAATTTTCCTCCGAACATAAATAAATATAATAATTAAGAAGAGACAAATAGTACTTTGAAGTATGATGGAGACTCACCTATGGTGGCAAAAATAAAAGATTTTGGAACTTGAATTGTTCTATGTTTGTGGTTGCAGTCAAAACATTCAATTTCATCTTTGGTGTTGTTGTTCTTCCATTTGCATTGCTTGCCTTTTGCTTCACACTCTATACAATTTGGTTTCGGCCAACTCAAATTGAGAAAATTCCGCCTCAGGTTTGATGCCATGACTGGCTTGTAGGCGCGGAATATCTTGGTACATGATACAAGGTCCAATTTGAGGACATCCTCGTTGGAATTAGAAGCGTAAATTGGACATGTTATCATATCTTGTGAATCTGGGAATGACTGATCGACGTTTCTAATGCGTTGATTCCTAGCTAAAGAGCAGTTATAGAATGATATTTTTGTTTCGGATTGTGAATCAAATCGGTAAGGTAGAAATGATGAATTGTTAAGTTTCAAAAACTTTTTCGGAAGGCAATTGTCTGGGTCTGAAATGAGCATCCAATGTGTTTCGTAATCTATGTAGTTGACAAGGAATTTGATTGGACCTGAAGTGGTAGAGAGCACCATCATGGTGTTCTTGTTTTCAGTACAATAAAAGCAAAACTCTTCAGGATAAACACATCGATCTTGTGACCCCATAACGAGTTGGAAGGGAAATCTAATACGCGGTTCATTAGGTCCACATGGCGATTCTAGCCGGCATTCATCGTGAGCACTGCCACTTCTGATTAGAAATATCAGAAGAAGTTGTGTGATCAAAGTAGTATGTGCTCCTGCCATCCAAAATATGCAAAGTTTATGCTGTTCCGCGAAGGAAAGTGTGTTTACCATATGAATAATGCAAATACGATTGATAAAGAAAGGGCATTTCCAAAGTTGCTTATGGGTTACATGTGTTTACAGTTATCAAGAATATATTTTATATTTTTGACAAAAATATATTTTATTTTATATAGTTACGATAACCAATATGTCAAAAAAGGAGCACCACTATGCTTATTGTTTACAGATCAAAAATATATTTTATTAAATCATCTTAAACTAAGTTTGTTCGTGTGAACATATACTTTCTTAAAAGTTACAATAGCCCATATGGTCAAAAAAAGGAGAACTCCACTTTGCAATTATTGTGTGTGTAAAGATCAAACTATATTTTATTCAAATATTAAACTGAATACAGACCCCCTTTGATAAAAACATGTACGTACAGATAAATCATGTATTCATTTTTTGTCCTCCATTATTTTATTTACTTGTTAATTCTATTCGAGACACTAAATATGACATTTCCTACTCGGAATCCAAATCTTTGTTTATCATGTGGTAAAGGTCTACCACTCGTTGTGAATTTGGGTTAAAACTCACACTAATATTTTAATGTGTCGAGCAAAATTAGCAACAGGAAAACCAAAATGATCACAAACAATAAAATTAGATAAAGGAGAAGAAGAAAAACATGGTAATATTTGTTCACTCAGTTCGACCCAAATTTGTCCTACGTTTGGAGAAGAGAGATCTCTCCAATTCACTATCAGTGAGATCTTTACAAAGAGAAACAAGGGTTTCAACAAATTAGCCTTCAAAAGTTCTCTGAGAACAAACCATAATTTCTACCATTTTCCTGAATCTCTTTCTGTGGCCAAAAGACTCAATGAGATCAAATTACCCTTGATATTTTAGGTAATCTCACAAGTTGTAACATGCCTTATTCAAACCTCAGAGTTCGCTTCTCTGTCTCCTTGAAGAATTGCGCTTCTCCGTCTCCCTTGGTATTTTAAGTAATCCCACAAGTTGAATCATACCTTTTCCAAACCTTGGAGTGAACTTCTCCGCCCCCTTGAAGAATTTCTTGCTCTTAACTAGAGCATAAAACATAAAGACTACATTGTTTTACCATATTGCTACCACCATTTGTCTCCACCCAATTTTGCAAGTGGACGACTCCATTGAAAGCTGAGGTTTCTGCACCTCTCAGCTTCCAAAGTCGTACATCCATTATACCTTTCACCTAGTAAACTCCACCTCACAGGCTGATCATGAGTATTCTTACATCCACCTCTCCAAACTTACCTTGAGTATTCTTAGTAACACTTATCCTGTTCAACAATAACATCATCTTGAAAGTGTCACCATTTTCAAGGTGAGATACTCCATATTCTTCCTCCTCCCAACTAGACCCCTCTAGAGCACCTGCATCCTCAAAGTCCTCTAAGACAACTACAAATTGAACGGAATCGCCATTATCCCCTAACTAGGACAATCCCTCTTAAAGTGATTGATGTTGTGACAGTTGAAGTACTTAACTCCGACTTGTCATCATCCTTTGAGTTTCCAAGATATCCCCAAACTAGGGGTTTTGGTCAGTTTTAATGGTTTTCGGTGCAAGTAGCAAACGATAGGTGTTTGGAAATTGTTTATGTGGTCATTCATAGCGGAGTCTTAGAATTTTGCTCAACTTAGATTTTTGCAGTTATGTGGGAGTTTCTCGTTGATTTTTTTTATGTTGGCTTTGATTTTGATGGTTAGATTTTTATTGGGTTTGGTGGTAGTCATATGATGGGTTATGTCTTTATAATGTGTTTTGATGTACAATGTGTTAAGATTTTTTTTTCTATGTTCCACCAATATACGACGCTTTTTTTTATGTTGTTTTTGTCTTACCGGTGTTTGGTCTTGTTGAGCAGAAACTTACTATTAATAAATTTTGCCGTTAAAAAAATGTAGTTAAGTCTTCTCCTTGGTTACACAGATAATTTGATCTAATATAGATGAGAGCGCGTCAAAATAAAGGTGTCAATATTATTAAGACGCCTTTGACAAACAAACAACACCACCATTACGCGTGGCTGTGAATTTCGTGCAATATTTATTTGTATTAAAAAAGAAAGAATAAACAATTGATGTTGCTTATAAAACATCCCATATCTGAACATCGAAGTCCAAAGTTTTTGACCTTTGTCCTGTTTGAATCAAAAACGTTTCTTTACTATGTGGTGGGTGAGAGTGATATTGGTATTGTTGTTACCATTTTCACTACTACTCCAACAAGGCAGCAGCAGCACTACAACACACGAGCAAAACAATGTTTGTCCCCCTTCATCTTGTGGCAAAATATCAAACGTAAGTTATCCTTTTCGATTAAAAGATGACCCAGTTAACTGCGGGGACAAAAGGTATGAACTAGCTTGTGAAAATAATGTTACAACCTTAAATTTGTATTCTGGAAAATATCATGTGCAATCCATCAACTACAACAATTTAACAATCCGAGTTTCTGATCCTGGAGTTCAACAAGATAATTGCTCTTCACTTCCTCTCAATTTCTTGTCTAGGTCTAATTTCTGTGATACATATAGAGAAAACTGTACCGACCCTTACCATGCCATGGCCCTCGAGGCTGAATATAATTCTATTTCTGAAGACATGGAGTACCATGACTATGAGCTTCTTTTTGAGCATGTTGTTTACCTGAACTGTAGCCATCCAGTAACTGACAATCGTAAATATGTGAAAACTACTCCCTGCATCAACTGGCCTTCCAAAGAGTATTATATTTATGCTATCGCTGGTCATTTAATTGATGAAGACTTTCAAGTTGGTTGCCATATCAAGTTAGTTGCTCCAAGTTCTTGGAAGGCTTTGAAAAGAAATCAAGTGCTTTCCTATAATGTCATTCACAGGGCGTTAGTGTATGGATTTGAGATTTCATGGTTGCATCTTTCCTGTAAGAATCGTTGTGGAGATACAGATCTTTGTTCCTTCAACGTTACAACGGAGACACTTCAATGTGATCAGCACTTCTGCTACTCTTTTTTTGATTATTCGACCACTACTAATTGTGGTAAAGATCCTTCATTTCAACTAATTTTGATCTCCAGATTACAATTATTTTAGTATTTTCATTTTTATTCAGAACTTATAATATCATAGGATTTGGGCGGAGTTCGGTAAAAAAATTTAAGAATTATCAGGGTTGAGCTTAACTCAACCTTTACAAAATCAATTTTTAAGATGATGACTTCGCCCACATATAAATTCATCATGCCTAGGACCGCGACCAATAGGTCATCAAATGGATTGATAGATTTTTTACCATTTTAAAATTTAAGTTGGATCTAATTCCACATTACAAACTTGACATGTAAAATGAGGTTTTACATATAAATTCATTTTATGTCATATTTTTTATATAGATTTTCTGGTCATATATATTTGATCATGCAAAACTGTCGACATAATAATTGTTTTCTGACAAAAAATTATAATCATTGTTCTTTTAGGCAATTATAATTGTTGTTGAAACTTGAAATCCATAAATACGCCTAAATGATTTTGAAATGTTTATAAAATGATAGTTACTTTTATTCTTTGGTGATGAAGATGAAATGATGGTTTCTTCTATTCTTTGGTGATGCAGGGAAATGGTCTAGGATAATTCTATCAGCTAAATGTAAGAATTTTATGACCTTATTTTGATATCTGCTTTTATATGATCATATATTGCTTGTTACTGTCAAAACAAGTGTGTTGTCATCCATTACATTAGTTCTGAAAATGCTAACAAGTGTTCTTAAAGTATTGTATAAGAAACTAAAAGAGACAACTTTTGCCTATAAAGTAACGTAATTATTACTTTGATATGTCTTTGACTTCTATTTCCAATATATGGTAGTTTTGGGGTAATTTTGGTGAGTGCAGGGTCTACCGGTCTAGGTTACATGTGGAAAGGCAATCTGGTTAACGGCTGGTGTTTGGGTTAGTGTGATCAAAAGAGATTATGTTTATGGAATGAGGAATCTACAGATTTGGTGAACACAAGCCGACAAAATTGAGCAAAAGAAATTGCAATTGGGTTCAAACAAGTAGAAAAAAAAAGTGAGGGTTATATAGTCTACTTATTATTGGTAAATTTGATTGAGGGAACCGAATAATTAATCCGAGAAAACCACCAAAGGTTTGTAGCCATTTAGCAACCAAAACCAAATATACACCATGAATCGATAGGTTATAAAGAGAAATTTGAAAGATTTTCTAAGCAACCGTTATCTTCACATTGTGAAAACACCCATTGGATTCAACAGAATTGTAGAAACAGTTGTATATTGTTGTGTGAACTCGCAAAGTCAAGTAGGACAGTCACCACTCACCCCTAACTCTTTGACATTACTACCAACACCAATGGTTTTAGGGGAAGGAGGTCCCCATAAGGCTGTTCTATGACAGCATGAAGTTTTCACAACATTAAGATATCATATAGTATCCCAACATTAATTTTCTTTAAATTATGATTGATTTTACGATTTCCTCATTCTATTATCATCGATTTATTCACATAAGTTAAAATTTTGTTGCAGCTGCCATTGAAGTTTTATGGAGTGGTGAGTTCTTTAACTTCTCGAAAAATATTTAACATTCATATAATTTTGTCTATTTCAAATTGACATATGTGAATACTGTTTTGTCTTACCAATACTAGAAAAATTTGATGTTAATGTTACTGACATATATGAGAATACTGTCTTTTCTTACCGATAACAACATTTGCTTAAAAATCACAGCCTTTAATTTTTGCGTAGATTTATGAAATATGACATTCGTAGAAGAATTAGATAGAAAAGCTTGGAACTTGTTGTATCAATGAAACTGAAATATTACAAATGAGAAAAGCAGAGCCTATTTATAGGCATCTACTAAGTACTAAAAAACATTCCTAATAATTACCAACTACTGTATCTACAATAGCCTCCCACAAGTTAGAAGATGTTCACAAAACTTCCAACTTGGGAAGAGCAATACAAAAATATTCAGGGAACCACATATTAAGGGAGAAGAAGCGGAAAGTACAATGTCAAAAATAAAAGCCATAAGATCAAAAGCTTAATAATCAAGCGGAAACCACATATTAAGCTTTAACCACTTAGAGGAAACAACGGAGTTTAACTACCATAAGACAGAAGCGAACATGTACAAGCCATATGACGAAGACTTGAGCATATAGCAGAAGCACAAACAACAGAGATAATAATGTTTAACCACCAGTGGAAGAAGTATCATGCTTAACGTCCATTGATAGAAGCTAGAACAAACAAGACATCACCATCAGTATATAAAAGCCATGAACCAGCGACAAAGAATACTGAATAGACAAAATTTTATTGTGCCTTAACGCCAGTAGAGTTCAAACAGGGTAGCAAACCACTAATATGGAGTTGGCAAAGATGTCGTCGAGAAGAATGCAAAGGCCAATGAAGTTCCCATGACAGCAGAAAGTATAAGGCTAAAATCAATTAAATTAGACAAATCAATGAAGGTTTTAATAGAAGAACCTTGAAACAGACCCGGATCCATCAATAATTACATAATATTTTGCTCTTCAAAAATAGGTGTAGGCAACAACCATATTTCATGGTTCCAAAGCATTCTGCTATTAGAGAAGACCTTCATAATTCCATATTACATTGTTCGTGCAACCAAATACTAAACAATTTCTCCAACAAAGTATATGTATATTCAATACAGCAATAAACCAAATTCAAGAAATGTAAACAAAATCAATACAGACTCTAAAAGTTTATTTATTTTTTAATCTAAAACAAGCGCACCTGTATCACATAATGCAAATAGATTATTTAACTTTAATGATGTGGAAAAACTAGAAGCAAGAATGAACGAGATTGTTTTATCAATAAACAAAAGCACTGAACGACACTCGATCATGAAGATGTAGAAAGGGATGAATGAAAATCAAACTCTAAAACCATCAATTGTGATGAATCTTGAACAATGTAACAACGAAACAAAGCGAGATCACCATATTAAAACTTAAATATCAAATGAATCTTGATAACAAGAACGAAAAACTTCAAAATCAAAATATAGATGGATTACTCCCAAAGATAGAAATGAGATCTGGAAATAAACATCAAATTTCAGATCGAAACCGGACAATATCAAAGAGGGAAAATAGCAAGGTCAAGCCAAAATCAAGAAAACATGAAATCAGTACTAAAATTGTGATTACACTAAGAAGCAAAACTTAAAGAGTAAAGAAAAGGGAAATTTAGATTGGTATTGAAACAGAATTTGAAGCGAACCAGGAAATGTTGAAATGAAGAACATAACAAAAAGAGAGTGGATTTTTTGTTTTTGAAGGGAAAAGAAATAGGGAAAGGAACTTGGATTTTCCTAAGAAAATGACAGAATAAATTTTCATGGAGGATACCATTTGTGCTCTAATACATGGTATCCATTGAAGAAGCGGATAGTTTGAAACTCTTCATGTTGATGAAACTGAAATATTACAAGAAAAGTACAAAGCAAAAGATTACATCAAAGCTTGCTTTTAAAAGTATCCATTACCTACTAACAAACACACTGATTACCAACTAACTATATCTTCAATATGTAAGATAACCAATAACAAACATTAAATCTTTTGAGAACATGCCAAAATGTTGATGATATTTATATATTTTATCTTGCCGGTGTATGACATTACAGGACTTGTTGATATCATAAAAGGACCAGATTACCTAAGAAATGACAGAGGTTCTAACTACTTTGAAGTAATATGGCTCACAAGAAATTATATTCTACCATCAGTTTTGGGGGTCAGATTGCTATTTGGGATAACATTTATTATTGCATTGCTTATATACAAATGGCGGAAAAGGCATCTGTCAATATATGAATGTATTGAAATATATCTACAACAAGAAAACAATTTCATGCCCATTGGATATTCATACAGAGAAATTAAAAAAATGACTAGAGGTTTCAAGGACAAATTGGGTGAAGGTGGTTTTGGCACTGTGTTCAAGGGACACCTTCGCAGCGGGCCTTGTGTAGCAATCAAGATGTTGGGAAAGGCAAAAGGTAGCGGGCAAGACTTTATTAGTGAAGTCACAACTATTGGAAGAATACATCATTTAAATGTGGTTCGATTACTTGGATTTTGCATTGAGGGGTCAAAACGAGCTCTTCTTTATGAATTCATGCCTAATGGATCTCTTGATAAATATATCTTCTCTAAAGAAGGGGGTATAAGTTTAAGCTACAACCAATTGCACGATATTTCCATTGGAGTAGCTCGTGGGATTGCTTATCTACACCATGGATGTGAAATGAAGATTTTGCATTTTGATATTAAGCCACATAATATCCTACTTGACGAGAATTTTATTCCAAAGATATCTGACTTTGGACTTGCAAAGCTATATCCAATAGAGAATAGCATTGTCACGATGACCGCAGCCAAAGGCACAATTGGATATATGGCTCCAGAATTGTTTTACAAAAATATTGGGGGAGTGTCGTATAAGGCTGATGTTTATAGTTTTGGGATGCTTTTGATGGAAATGGCAAGCAAGAGGAAAAACATGAACCCACATGCAGTGCGTTCAAGCCAGCATTATTTTCCCTTTTGGATTTATGATCAACTTCAAAAAGAGGCAGAAATAGAACTAGAAGATGTTACAGAGGAGGATATGAAAATAGTAAAGAAGATGATCATGGTCGCACTTTGGTGTATACAAATTAACCCAAATGATCGCCCCTCCATGAGTAAGATAGTAGAAATGCTTGAAGGAGATATTGAAAGCCTTGAAATGCCTCCAGAACCAACTTTGTATCCAGATGAAATTATTTCAGCGGATGAAACAACCAACTCAGACCAAACAATATCGAGAGAATTCAGTTGTTCTAGTGATCCTGGGGAAAACATAATTAATCCTCTACTGGGGAATATTTCTTGACAATTGTAATTGGTTAGAATCCACCATATTTTGAACACTTGTTCTTGTGTGATTTTACTTTCTCATATTGTTTTTCAATTTTGAATGTTAGAAATCTGTTATTGAGATTTTCAAAAAAAAGATATGACTTATTGAATTCATGATTGTGTTTGATGTCTCTAAATTCTAATAACCCTAACTCGTTCATGTATCTAATGGTAATGGGTATATATTAGTTTAAAATAACATTTAAACCAAAATAAAATTAGTAATTTTATAAAAATACTATTGTGAACTCTAATTAGACCTAATCTTTAAATTCTCAATTTAGACTTTTAATTTGTTGGGCCTACTCTACCTTTACCATTTTAATTTAAGCAACTTTAGGGTGCTTTTAACCTTTTTTTCTAACCTGTATGTGAAAGTTTAACAATTGTGGATATTCTCAATTTCTTAACATGTGTGCCCAAGTAAGATGATGTAGCGTAGAAGATTTGGTAAGATTAAAATGTTTTAAATGGTTACTTGTGTGTTTTCATATTCTAGTCGTTGTACATACCCTTAAATTTAAGTTATTTAACAGATCTAAGTAAAACATTGATTTTACAAACCAAGTCAAACATTATTTACTTTTATGGGGTGAGAGAGAGGAGCAACTTACTCTCCCTCTCTTCAACAGATCACATCTTTCAATTAAATTTTGTATGAGTCGCATCAAGTTCAAGTGAAATCCATATAATTTAGTGGAATATATTTTTAAATGACGATTAACTTGAGTTTTAATTTATATATAAGAGAATGTTTAAAAAAAATATTTATTGCAGGAAGGAGTTTGAAACAAGGCGATCCCTATCACCATTTAAGTTGTTTTAGTTCTATTTTAGATGTATTTTACTACAAAGCATTAGTTTTTGTTTTTAGAAACAAAAATTTGAAGAACAATGTACCTGGATCAACAACAAGGATAAAGAGGCAAGAAAGAGAAATAATATCAATGAAAAAGCCATAAAGCAGCAGCACGGTCGTGCGCCCCAACACCGTAGAAACACACACGACTATGCGCCCCTCTGAACACTTTGGATTGTCAAAAGTTGGAAAGGCAAGCACGAATGTGCGCCATTTGAAGCATGGCCGTGCGCCCTGAGGGACCGTCCACATCGAGGTTAGAGCAACCGCACAAGCAAGAGAGACGCCACACTCTTAACTAAATCCTTAAGGCAATGGGTTTATGGGTCCTCTTATTTATAAGGTGTTCAACCTTTACTTTTCTATCCGATGTGAGACATATAACTCACACTTACACACAACACTCTATTCAACATGATCTCTTGTTCCAAATAAAATTCTTTATGAATCGCATGAAAGCCATATGATATCCACATAATATAGTGTAATATATTATTAAAATGATGAGATCCATTTGAATTCTAATCAATATATAAGAGTGTAATAGAAGTGTATTAATTACTTCTTTGAATTATTATAACATTAACTAGATAACTAGACTAGTTTAATTTGCTCAAGTGATGACTCCACATCAATCACATTGCCACCATTTGCTTCCAAGGATTCTTGTTATGTCATTCCAATGTAATTCATTGGATTGTCATCAACAACAAATTCTGTAGCTGGGGTAATGAATTTATCTAACGAAGGTCCATGAAGAGTAACAACAGAGATCCTTTGCATCTTGTTGTTGTTAACAATAACTCGGTGCACATGACTCTTATATTTCCCATTAGTTAAAATCTACAATCAAAAAAGATAATAATGAGGAGGGAGCACTACTAAAAAAACAAAAACTAGTGAGGGATATTTAGTGAGGGAAAACGTGAAATCCCTCTCTAATTCCGTCATTAAATTTTGTGACCAAAGAATTTGTGAGGAATTTCATTTTTTTCGTCACTAATTTCCCTCGCTGATTTTGCTTTTTCTAGTAGTGGAGAAATATTATTTGAAATATGAAATTTATTGGATTTTACACTTTTTTTTTAGTAATATTTTATATAGAGGATGTAATTTTGATAATTGTTGTGTTAGTATTTTTTTTTTAGGGTCATGCTAACATGTGCTTTAAGGGCATATGATAAGGTTTTTACAAACCATAAATATTTATTGAAAAAAAAAATAACTATCAAAAGTTAAAAAAATACATTAACACAATTTTCAATACATAATTTCTATCTTTAACACCTTAACACGTGCCTAAACATTTTCCTTTTTTTTTAAATGATGTACGTGTATATAATATCAAACAATGGTTGTTCATATACAATCGAATGATATTACTCATCTTACACTTTAAACTGAATTGCTAATTTTAGAATATTCAAATCCAAATTGTTATCAATTAGGAATTATTTTGTTAAATTACCTGTTAAACTAGGTACTAAGTATAAAATGACATAAAGGTTATTTTAGTTAATGCTTAATTTTTTTCAATTAAAATCACAATGGTAAAATTTACTGAAAGCATAAGTCCAACCGCGGCTTAAGGTAGCTTATCAAAAAACATTATTAGCCCAATAAAAAACAGCTATAAACTTGTAAATTGATCTTACCAAACACAGTCTTAATGTAGGCATAGGAAAATAATTTTAATAAGAAGTACCTCAAGATGATCACCAAGCTGGATTAGTATAGCATGATGAGGAATATGAACATTAATCCACTTGCCTTTATGTGATAGGATTTGGAGACCCCCATTTACATCTTGCACTAGGGTGACAACAAAGCCAGGATCAGTGTGGTTAGGGATGCCAATATCACTCTTGGATTTAGAATTGGGTGGATAAAGATTCATGGCCATTACATCAAACCCTGACTTCATGTTGAATGCGTTTTCTATGTAGTTTTCATCAAACCCTAAGTTTTTTGACACAGCTCTTGCTAGCTCAGCAACAATCTTTCTCATTTCTTTGTAATATTCTTCTATAGTTTTACTGATGCACAAAACGACCAAAAGTACAGTGAAATTATTAATGGAATATCTTATTATATAATGGAAATTTCAAAGCTTATTATCCCATAGCTACTTTGCTCGGACATTTTCTAATATATATAAATCTATCGACCTTTAACAACTCTTTTTTTATTTTAAATTTAAATTTAAATCTACAACTTAATTAAAGAAATTCCAAAACTAATTAAAATACATTTTTAACATTTTTCTATTTATAATTGTTTTATAATACTAGTTTTCAAACAAATATTCGGTACTGGTTTATTCGCTATTTTTATTGCGCTAACGCATGTAAAATATGAACAATAAATTTAAAAAAAATTAATTTTAATTAAAATTATGCGTGTAAATGTCTGTGATTTCATAATGTAACAAAATATTTCTGTTTAAATTAAAAGCTGCCTGTTTTAGTCCTATATACCTGAGAGTTGTAGGGTTGGAAGGAGCTTTATCAGGATGTGCAATAACTTTCAGATATTCTCTATTTTCCCCATTATTGGCATTTAGGTCCCATCGGATTTTATCTGATGGACCCTTTTTACTGTAGATTCATCTCTCATCAATCGTTGTTGGATCAAAGTAATTAGAAATTCCATTCAAAACCGTTTTGAGTACGTCATCTGGTATTAGATGGTTGACCAGCTGCATGCATGAACATATGAAGTCAATAATAAACATATATTAAAAATTTGTTATAT
>Ga0315913_1003406_pt1 | contig 19098 bp, 6 predicted proteins | sample MpolsnodulesMG_FD_207736 | JGI IMG/M metagenome (GOLD analysis project Ga0315913, IMG submission 207736) | Medicago polymorpha root nodule microbial communities from Los Angeles, California, United States - small nodules | ecosystem: Host-associated > Plants > Roots > Nodule | place: USA... | reverse complement strand
TTATTATTATTATTATTATTATTATTATTATTATTATTATTATTATTATTATTATTATTATTATTATTATTATTATTATTATTATTATTATTATTATTATTATTGACATTATTATTGACTATTTTACAACTATCCTATAAAGTCAAACTTTTCTCACTACTTTAATTCTAAGTGTTTAGTCTTGTGGTAAACATACTACATTTAGATTCAGAGATTCATGATTTGAGTTGGCTCATTACTCATTAGTCTCTTTGGAGGAAAGATAAATGTAAATCTCTTTGTGAGTATTTTGTTGAGAGAGATTTTAGATTTGAGTCTCATTGGCCTCACAAGTCTTCCTTACTTTAAACTACGACATTATATCTTCTTCCTAAATTTTTCACAAAAGAATTGACTTTATTGCATTATAAAATAAGTTTCGATCGATTTATTTTATAAGAGAAAGTTTTAACACTTTTCTTTCTCTTGAAAAAAAAAATACTCATTTCATCTCTCATTGAATTAATGACATATTTATAATTAAAAAATTATTTAAAATATATATTTTACTGTAATATTAATTATTTTTTTCAATTGTACACATTAATTAATATTTATCCATTCTATAATAAGTCACTTATTCTCACAAAGAATTTATTTTATTATAACCTCCACTTTTAAGTTTCAAGGTGATTAACTATATTTTTTTTTTCAATTGTACATTCCAATTAAATATATTTTATTTTACATTTATGGTACTGGTAAATATATAAATATATCTATCTTCATACAACACATATAATCGGTTCTTTAAAAGAAAAGCACATATAAGCGGTTGCAACAAAAATACGAAAATCATCACGGCTTATTTACCACCTGTTTTGGGTTGTAATGCAGCCCATTCAGTTGATTACCTTAAAAGCATTCTTCACCCAGTTGGAGTTGAGAGAGAAGATGATAAGATTGAGTTACTCTTAATCGAAATCAAGGACACAAATTTTGCCGAGCTAATTGCTAGTGGAAGAGGGAAGTATTTTAATTTCCAACTCAAACCCTAATTAATGAGGAAATAGATTCACTCTTCCCTAATAGTAGGTTTTGCTCTTTCCCTAATGATTTCTAATTATCTAAGGTGTTTATAATTTTTTTTCAACTCAAATCACTTCCCAAATTGTTCCGAACATGCATGAAGCCCTTTCTCCTCCTTCGGGTTTCTATGTTTTGCACACACTCTAGTTTATATTTCCACCAAAACATTGTGGCTACAAAAGAAAATGTATAAATATTTTATGAGTATTATTGGAAAAATCCCAAATTAAGTCCTACGTAAGATTAAGATAAAGATAAGGCTAAATAAATTTATAGAGTGGACACTCCTCTCTCCTTATAAATCAATTTTGTAAGACCGAGTTATATTCAATAGAAAAAAACTCTAATTAAGTTAATTAGTAAATTGTGGATGAATAACGTTTCTGAACATCTAGTTGAAGAAACATAATTTCTAGAATGTTAGTTTGATGTTGATTTTTCAATTGAAGCAGAGTTACAGGAGAATCGCTGGGCAAATCTTCTTTGGCAGATTGCACACTAAGAGATGAATTGCAATGTATATCATATAGTGGCTAGCTACCTGCCAATGGAGAACTCACCCTGTAATTCAACTGCAACTTGGAAAACACACAGAGGAAATGGCAACCGAAAACGTTATTTATGGATAGCTTGGGTTGGAATATCCTATGGAAGTATGGAACAATGCTTTCATTTTGCTTGCATATGTATCTTTTCATATATACACGGTTTTATTCCCTTTCATGCAAATAATCCCTTATGATGATTTCTTTTTTGGAATTAAAAAATATTTTATTGTGTTTATAAACATAAAAAAAAATCATTTTTAATAATGGGTTTTTTTCACTAATCGTTTTTAATAATGGATTAAATAATTTTTTTGTCCTTATAAAAACTTTGAATTTCATTTTTAGTTTCTCTAGATTTTTTTAGTAATTTTGGTAAAAAAAATTAAAATAAATTGAGGCATATTTGTAATCCTATACAAAGTTAAACATATCCTTTCTATATGTTTTATAGAAATCTTTGTAAAAAAAAAATCAGTTCAAATTTTGATTTCTAGGTTGAGGTTTCTATTTATTAGATTTTTGAGATTTTGACACTTTAAAAATTCATAATTAGTATGGCCCTTGTGACAAAATCCGATTTACAATGCCTTCAAAAAATCATAAAAAAATTGGACTTCTAGATCATTTTTCTAAACTTTATGTGTGCATAAAAAACAATGGTCCATTTTGAGGCAAAAACTAAAAAATTGTCATGTCATAAAAAAATTCAAGTGTCAGGAGATAAGTGGCTACCATGACAATGCCTCTTATGTGACTAGGCTGCTGAAGGATTAAAATATGTAAAATCTCAAATTATAAAGGTAAATTTTGTGGTTTTTATTTTAGAGAGGATATTGTCTTACTTCGTGTCTATTACGAGGGTTATTACAACAATTAACCCAAATTTGTATATGGTGGAAGTTTCGAAGAAGAAAAAGTGTAGGATTAAAAACAAAAGGTTGATATATTTAAATTAAGAGACGTAAAATATGTAAAATATTTTTTGTCAAGTAACTTAGTGACTGGAGCTCACATATTTTAAATGTGGAGAAGTGGGGTGTCCGGAGTTTGAAACCAAGTTCCTGCATATATTATGCATTGTTCCTACCAATTGAGTTAAGCTCACGCGGACAAAACTTTTTTTTTTCTTTTATAGAGGAGAATTTGTTATCAAAAAGTATTGAACTTTAAAAATCCTTTTTTTATAACTTTACTCCAAATATTTATATTTTTCTCACCCCTAAAAAATATATTAAATTTCCGATCTAGTTTCTACCAAAAAAAAAACTCCAACCACGTGAATACATCTGAACTAAATACAGTTTTTTACAGGTTCGATTTGAATTGGTTCAATTTACGGTTTTTCTATTAAATTGGTTCGGTTTTGAACATTTTTATAGAGAATCTACGAAATTGCACTCCATTTGAAGGAATCTAGTCTACTCTAGTAAAAGTATCAAACATCTTCGGTGAGACTTGTTTTGTTTTAAAAATTTTAACTAACAAAGAGTACCACTGCCAAAACAAAACTAACAAAGAGTACAACTCATCAGCTACCCCATTAGAGGATGGAAAAAGAAAAAAGGAAATAGAGTGCACACTTCCTTTCTTTCTTTCTTTTTAGCGTGATCCACACAATTAAATAACAAAAGAAAATGAGTACTTGTTATTGATACATGGAGTAAGAACAAAGGTTCTCTGGTGCATTAAAACTCTCGCAATGTATAATTCGAATAGAGATTTTATCATTTGATATATTGTTTGCAACTTTATAGAATTTAAACTCGTGATATTTTAGACATGCAACAACAACTTTATTGTTACATCAAAGTTTCCTTATACATCGACCGAAAATAACTTAAAAAATAAATTACCTTGAAATGTAATATTTTATTTTGTCAAAAATAAAATATAATAATGTATTGTTATTAGTGAAACTCATTTAGTAAATTTTTTAGATATAATAGGTTGAATTCTGTAATCCTTGTGAGCTTAGCTCAATTGGTAGAGATATTGCATATTATATGCAGAGGCCGGAGTTCGAACCCCGGACACCCCACTTCTCCACATTAAAATGTGTGAACTCTAGCCAATAAACTACTTGACCAAAAAAAAAAGGTTGAATTTTGTAAAAAAAAAAAAAGAATAATAGGTTAAAGTGACATCGTCATTAATGACCTAATAATAACATGACATCATCAAAATAAGATACGAAAAAATCTTGACAAAAAACACTGTTTTGAAATTGAAGCACTAAATTTTTTATTTTTTGGTCAAGATGGACTAAAATTTTAAGGGTTATGCTAACCTATGTCTTCGGGCACCTACAGTAGTGGAGCCATGAATTTTATAGAGCCTGTGCAAAAATTGCACATTTCTTGCGGATAATTTCATTGACTTCACATATAATGTTACTTCCTTCCTGCAGATAATTGCACATTTCCTGCGGATCCTAAAATCATAAGGAAACAATTACCCACGAAGGTTCTCTCAAAAAAAAATTACCCACGAAGGTATTATATTTACTTGGGAAGATAATTCCTTGGCAAAATCCGCACGAAACGTGTTTCCTGCAGAATTTACACCAAAATCCGCAGGTAAATCCACAGGAAAAACGAGAGGTTCTAGTAATGGCTGAGCTTGCTATAAAGAAAGTAGAAGCTGAGCCTGGGCTAGTGCTCAGGCTAGCTGGGGGTGGCTACGCCCCTGGGCACCTATTAAAGAAGCTAAAAGTGAAAATTTTGAGTTAAAAGTGACACTTTAAACTTTTAATGCCTTGACTACATAACTTTCAATGCAAAATATTACTATGTTTGATTCTTTAACTAGTGCTTAGGGAATATTGGTTAGTATTTCCCAAATTTTATTTTAGATGAAATATGATACCCAAAACGACTTAACCCGCACATTACCCACTTATGCAGTCATTTAACAATACATGGGGTGCTATATATGAGTTAAGATCCTCTCCATTTATCATCCCCTCCATTTCTACCATTTGGAGAGATAAAACACATAAAAAAGTAATTAATGATGGTGGGACCCACTTAATGGTAGGACCCACTACCTAATTTATGTCTTTATCTCTCTCCAAATCGCATCTTCCATTTATTTTTATAAATGAAGAGGATCTTTACCCGCTATATATAGCCTATGCATGGATGAACATCTAGATGAAGAAACAAAGTTGCAACGAATGTGGTTTCAAATTTCAATTGAGGTAGAGTTGCAGGAAAATCGCTGGGCAAATCTCCTTTGGCAGATTGCACACTAAGAAATGATTGCAATGATGCATATCATATAGTGACTAGCTACCTGCCAATGGAGAACTCACCCTGTAATTCAACTGCAACTTGGAAGACACACTAAGGAAAAAACAACTGAAAACGTTATTTATGGATTGCTTAGTTTAGAATATCCTATAGAACAATGCTTTTATTGAATTTGCTTGCATGTGTCCTTTTTCATATATGCATGGTTTAATTCCCTTGTATGCGAACAATCCTTTATGGTGATTTTTTTTTTTCTTTTACATTGAAGCTAATTTTTACAAAAAGGTGGAAAACTAAAAGTAACTTAGGCTTCTCCAAATTTATGTTTCTTCAATCCATTGGCTATCCAAAGCTTCAAAAGTCGAGGTCCTTCTGAATATGTGAAATTGACAAATTTCTATTCCTTTTTAGCCTTTGACGAAAATATTGAGAAATTTCTAATACGATCTTTCAACTATTTATCTATTTTTTTACATAAAATATTTACCTATTTGTTCTACTTGTTTCTTGAGTTAAATACTGGCTTGAGAAGAGTATTTATTTTTTTAATTTCCACCTTGGTGACAGGGTATTTAGGCAAGATTGGTGGGATGTTATGATTCAAATATGTTAAATACTAATCTCAAGTTCTATTAGTCCTTTAGTAAAATTTTATTAGATATGTAAATCACTAATTTTTAAAAGGATCTAGACAGATTCATTATTGTGATCACATTCGTTTGAATCACTCAGTTTAACTCATTAGCTTTTGTCGCATGAACTAATTAAAGTTTTGAATGATATAGATTATTTTTTTTAGGAAATGATTTAGATTCTTAATATTTTCTTTTCAAATAAAACTAAAATTAATTTTCGATAGTAGATGGTGTCTGTTCATTAAAATAATAATAATTATTATAATTTAAAAAGCCGATTTAAAAAAAATACTTTTATGAATAGAATTGGATATTTTTATGTTTAAATTTGCTAATGTTTTGATTAGACATTTTTATTAAATAGATGATGGGTGATTTATATTTTTTAATGTATATTAAAATATTAATGGATGCTTTTAATGAAACCATTTTAATTAAGCACAAATTTTATACTGATATAATTATCTCCTATATTACGTGTGTTTATTAGCATGTGGTTGCTCTAAGTAGGATGAGTGAATGTTGTAAACTTTGGAGTCTCATGTTCAATTCTTGCTGTTAAAAAACAATTATATTATGTCTTTATCAACATGTGGTTGATTTGAGAAATGAGGAGTCCAACATCAAATACAAGTGATTGATTTGATCTCCGACTATTTCTAAGGAGAAAACATTGTTGATAGAGAATGACTCATCTTGTGTATTTAATAGATTTCTCTGATTGTTAAACAAATGCGGTACTTGGTTCTTATAGAAAAATGTTATTTGAACAACTAAAAATTTATAATGTATTTAACACCATACAAAAATACACTATTTATAACTATTGATTTTACTTGAAGAGAGACAAAACCTAATAAAAATGAAATCTTTTTTTTTTTACGGTAAACAAGAGCTTAACATTTCATAAAATAGAGAATATTACAATCAACTAATGCTAACATTGATGGGGTATTCCCCAACAATTTTGAAGAAGCAATACAAGAAAAATAGCCTACTGGATCATGTTTTGCAATACATAGAAACTTTGCAGTCAAATATGAGGAATTAAACCAAATTTCACAATCTAACAATCCATCCATCAACATCTTCCATCTTCTAATACTGACAAAGGAAGGAAATATGAGAAGCCAGAGTCTTTCTTTCTATCCAGTTACGAATCATTTCTTCAACCACATCACGCCCATTTCGACTACACATGGTCTCGAATTTGTTCACTTTATCAAGTTGGACAAAAATCCATTGATGACGGGCAAAGGTAGTGATACTGGATCCACCCTCATAAAGGCCAACAAAGCTTAAGTGATACCTACAATCCAAGCTCAGTTGAGGCGCAAGATGAATTCCAACGAAACTTAAAACCAAAATACATAACACGTAACAACACATAAAACACCCTGAACTAACAACATACCCACAAAAAATAAAACAGAAATCAATTAGAGATAAACAAACCAAACCAAAAATCACCCATGGAGGTTTTGGCAACGGACGACACAAAGCAAGATCTAGAAGAAGGATAGCCTTCACAGATGTTCGAACACCATCTGGTGGCTTTCGCGGAGGCCTTTCCGGGTCGAGATCAAGAAGTGGGAGGCTAACCAGAGATTTTTGCAAGGCGCAGGGGAGTTGAGGCTTCAATCGTCCCTTTCGAATGATCACAAAAGCTTGAGGGGGTGGCTCCGGCGGTGGCCGCTCCGCCAAAGTGGAGGAGGCCGCAGTGAAGGTTGGTGAAGGCATCAGAATCAAACCAGGAATAGAACTCCCAACCTTCTCCTTTGACAGTTCAGGCCTTTTCCAAACCTCCATAAACAACCACATCTGGATCTAGCTCCAAACATAAAGATAGTGGACAACTAGGAAAACGGGAACCAGGAGGTACTGGGGAGAGCCAGGATGTGGTGAGGAGAGCCAGGAGGTGCTGGGGAAACCACCACTTAGATGAATGAAATCATATATTTACTATATACTTTCTTGGACAACTAAGAACTAAATTGTTGTCCAAATAACATTTCATCAAATGGTTATCCAAAGTATTATGTGTCTTCACTTGTAAATTAATAATAAACATATTGTGATTTAATTTATAATCAAAATTACAAAATAAAACATTTGTCTTTGAAGCTAACCCAAAAAAGCAAAATTGCAAATTAGTTTTTGGATCTCAACATTACATGCGTTACTCTAATCATGTCACTTGTTGCAAATTAACCATTTAATTTCTCCATAACTAATCTCCATTAAAATTTTTGGAGGCTTTAGTGTTCCCCTCCCAACAACTTTGGTAAAGGGATCTGAGTCACGTCTCACTTAGACAAATGTACGTCTAACTAAAGTCTAACATTCCAAATCTACAATGAGGTTGGCAGCTTAGTTTTTATTCATCATTTGCAAACAAGCTCAAATGTATTAATGAAAATTTGTGAACAAGAAGTAGGGGTATAAACCTAACTCATTAAATTAATCAACGTAATGGTATCAAATTCTAAAACTTAGGTTTGAAATTTCTTGAAGAGTTTAAATGCTTTTATAGTTTCTAGAAGAATTGAGATGCTTTAAAAATAGACATACTTTTTATTTTTTTTGGAATAAATCGAATTCATGGCTGTTAATATTCAGATAATTGAATTTTTAGAAAGGTAAAAAGTGTAGCTGTGTATGAGAAATATAGAGAAGTGCAAAATGCAACGCCTGTAGAGCATAAGTGTGAATGGGAAGTTGTTTGGAACATAATTCACGACGGCCCAATTATTGTCATATAACTTTCGTACTATCTTTATAATATCCAGCGTTTAGACATACACCTTGTGTCCGTCTTTACATTTTTTTTTATTGCGTTAATATATGGAAATTATGAACGGTAATTTTTTATGAAATTTTGGTTTTTGTTAAAATTATCAGCATAACTTTAAACATTTTGAAATTGTAACAAATCATGTTTATTTTTTTCAATTACATTAATAATATAGTAAATATAATATAAACTCTTTTTTATTGTGATTTTTTTTATCTTTTTTAATGATATCAACAATATTATATTAGTATAGACAAATTTATTTAAAGGTATAATTGAAAGAATGAAAAAAAATCAGCCTAAAACCATGTATCTCTTTATATATATATAGTATAGATTAAGTTTCATGAGTTTTCCTCTAAAAAAAATTACAACGGCATCTAATGTACAAACCACTAATCGTATTTAAAAGTAGAATTATATTGTATTGTTATTATTTAAATCATATCATATAGTTTTTTTTTTTTTGGGTTAGGCATATCATATAGTTTTTTTAGGGGCAATCATATCATACAATTGGTCAAAAAAATTATTTAAATCATATTTATTTCCTTCTCCTCGAAGCACAAACCCATGACATTAGACCATATACATGTTTTGCTATATATATCACCCTCTTATTTTGAGCATGTGAGTCTCGATTCCATATGGAGAATAAAGCATAGAGGGTTTCACTAGAAGCCAATGAATAGATACAAATTACAACTTCATTTTCCCAATTATGAGAGAGACGTGTCGAGTACATATGGACAACTATAACCAACGGGAATGATGAGCTTTAGTATCATTGATACATGAGAAAATATGGAGACAATAAAGTAGTCCATGTTTTACATAGGTAGTATAGAGAGAAAATAGTGCATACTAAAAAACAAGGCTAATAAGAGCAATTTAAGGAGGCATGCAACTAGTAAAATCCAAATCTTCTTTTTACCTTATAGTGATAGTGCTTGCCTGTAGAATGAGATAATTTAGCAACGGACAAAGTCCTTTCAATTTCTTTATATGCAGGTTGAATGCTATCTATTTGTCAATTTCTAGCTTTTCAGAATTACCGCCCCAAATCACACTGTTTATTCCAAACAAGTTCCTTCAACTGGTATTAAAATATGTGCCTGTCTTTATGTGTGAATGAATGTATGCGTGGGACGATGGCTAAGGTATCCACAACAATTGCACATATAATTGGAAGCATGTTAATATGGTGGGTCATGAGCGAAAATCGGACACCACACCTTCACAAAAAATCTTTAAAAACTTAGGTATATGGGTCCTCCCATCTATACGATGTTTAACATCTCTTTTTTCAGAAATGTGAGTTCATCTATACATCCGGTAGACTCTCATTCTCCCTCAAGCAGAAGTTTTTAAATTATCCACAAATACATGAAAGTGTTTCAAATACCTAGTATTTGGATTTCAAAACAAAATCTCACACTTTTTTACGGTGATCGTCAATAAAAAATTTAAAAAATTATGAAGCATCACCAAGAGATTTACCATCCATCATGCAAACATTAATGTAAACTAATTCTAGAATATTTGGCCTCCTATGAACACCAAAACTATGATAGGAAAATCTATGTCGTTTTACCATAAAAATAATGAGTGCAAATTTTTAAAGATGTACATTTCATCAGAGGGAAGTTTTTCTTATGTTGAGTCTTTTCTCACTCAAGGGACCAAGATGTATACACCATAAATGAATAGATGCACCTTCAACTCCATAAACCGCCTCCTTACCTTAGAAATGGTATTTAAACAACTATTTTGTGATAATTTTATTTCTCATACTCACATTGTGTTTTTACTTTATCTATCTATTATTTTGGTTTTTGTACCAATACATATATTTTTTTGTATATTTTGATTGTCTCACAAGTTGTCAAAAAAATAGTTGTTCAAAACTTCAGATAAGATTCCTCTCCTTACATAGCTTTACATGAACTCGTTAGAGAGTAGTGAGACTTTGTTCCTTTCTATTATACTAGTGAATCATTTGTGATCTTGCATATGTTACCACCAACAACGTGTGACAATCCTCGGTACCAAAATCAAGTTAAGGCAATTATGAGGAATATGTCTAGCGAGATAATATCGCATTTCATTAAAATAAATAAATAATAATACTAATCAATATATACCTAGCGAGATTACTCAAAAAAAAAAAAAAAAATATACATAGCGAGAGTTGGTCTTGTAACCTCAAACAAAGGAGCTCAAATCCTCTAGAAGAGCGTTTGTGACATGGTTATAATATTAATGTCACTTTAATTAATAAGAATTCTCAACTTCCTTTTTTCTTTTTAAATTTTTTTTTTTAACAATTGATACTCTAAAAACCTTCTATTAGCTGTTGAATATACATATGCTCCAACTTCACTTTATTTCATGTCTACAACAAATTAATACTAATACTCCCTCCGCCCCTATATATAAACACCCTTTGTCTCTAATAAAAGGGTGCTTATATATAGGGACAGAGTATATGAAAGTCGGTAACTTCTCAACATTCATTTAACACATAATTTTTTCTTCTTCTTTATTTAACTTTTTATATCACATCTTGAACTTATCACATTATTTTCTCTATTTCTTTTTCTTTCAAAGTGTTTAATGAATATGGATATATAAAAAAAAATATCCAATTAAGACCGTGTACACTGCACACTGTCCTCAATAATAGGAGAGGCAGATAAATTTAACAATACAAATGATCAACAATTAAAAATGCCAAATACTCACTACTATAATAAGCTGCTAGTTGCAAAATGAGAAAAATAAGGGAATGTATTTTTGCATATAATAATACACATTATTCTTTAGAGTTGGTATAATTATTAATTAATTAAATATCGTGCCCTCGTTCCAATGGCAGAATTTATGTTATGGTTAAGGAGAATTAACTGAAAGTGGGTAGAAAACAGCGAATCTGAATGTGACGAAGTCGAAAAAGGAACGATATAAAGAATAAAACAGAATTTGTGTCAGCGCATGTGATAATACAACTGTAGCCACTAGATAGTGAAAGTTTGGCATGGGAATGAATTGGATATATATGCAATGCATATAGTAGATTAATAATTTATAATTATGCAATTGAAAGAAGGGTAAGGGTAGGGTGAGACAAACCAAAAGGAAAGAAACAGAGACCCGTGAACTGTGAAGGACTGATACGCATGTACGTATACATACATATATGCTTGTGTCTAATTGGACTTAACTCTCTCTCAGTCAGTCACTGATATATAGATACTATTTGTGATTGAGACAATTAATACTTTCTCCTAGGCTCCTCTATTGGTTTATTTCCAATATCCCTTCCCATGCAAATTTTAACTTTAATACAGTCTCTTTTCACTATGACAACTATCATGGATTGGATGCATATATGTCCTTCACTTTTTTATTATTGGTTAGCTTAGGTTTATTTGGATTTTGTATTGTACCACATTCACATTAATTGAGAATGAGATAGGAGATCTCATGTGTACTTGGAGTTGGAGATCTTTGCATTTATAAATTGTAGAAGCCTAGATATTTTTTAGGTGTTGGAATCTCTTCATGATTTCTACAGACCTACCATAATATCGAACATAGACTTCTTGTTGCTCAAACAATTATAGATTGAATATTTACGTTGTTTTTTTTTCTCTAATATGACATAAATAAGTGACTTTCACATATATTTGGCTTTTTTTTTGGTTTTATGAGTTTGTTGTCTAAGTGCAATGTTATTTTGTTCATTGTCTTTGTGCGACATTGTTTTGTATTTCTTCTTTCTTTAGCAGCTTGGATTCCAGTCTTCTTGCAATGTTAATTTAATTTAGATTTTCAAAACAACTTCGATCATTCCATATTCAATCATGACTTGGCGTCAATACTATAGATCTGAGTATTTTGGTCATTTTGTTTTTGTCATATTTGTAGATATTTTAAATTTGTCGTATTATGTTATTAACTTGGATATTGTGAGTTTGTTTACAAATTCATCTTTTTATAGTTTTAACGATATTGAATTTGTATTGTTATAAACGTATTCTACCAATTTAAAAGAATGAATATCGTTTTTAGTATAAAAAAAAAAAGATTTAATTAATATACCATCATTTGTGTTCAATTAATATTTTATAGATATATTTGAGAAGGAATATATAAGGAAAACATATAAGTACGCTCCCCCATGAAATTCTACTTCTTCTGATTTTCAAGATAAATGGAAACCAATTACATGTTTTGTTTTCTTTTACAAAACATAATTTTTTGTTTCCGTTTTTTTATCATCGATTGTAATATTGTCCTCTGTTTTAATTATTATTTATCACAAAAATAGAAAGGAAAAAAAGAGTTTCATATACAACTAATTTAAAACATAAAATTTAATGATTTTTTGAGGGGAAAATAAAACATAATGCTGTAAACTTACACTAGCAGGACAATATTTTACTTATTTTGTATTTGTTTATTTGAGTGTGCTTGGATAGGGTGGTTGAAAAGTCTAGGGAAAAGAATTTTAGGCAATTCAAATGTTTCATTAGATTTTTTTTTATAGAGTGATAATATTCTTTATACTTAAACTTTGTTGAAATACCAACAATTGATTGATATAAGTGGTAAGGAATTTGAGTCTCTTAAAAGAGTGGTTCACATATTTTTTGATAAAGATGACGGAGATTAGTCACTGCTAAACCATGACAAAAATTACATATGACATGGTAACCCAAAAAATAAACTATGTTGGAATAATTTTATAAATTTTAAAAAAATTTGGGATGCAAGTATAAATTATAACAAAAAGGTATCTAAAATGATAATTTTAAAATATTTAGGTCAAATTTGAAATTCAAAGTTGATGGCCAATTTTAAAAAACCCAAAAATAGAGCTGAATTTGCAAAACTGAGGCTGGTTTTTCTCTCCAATGAAAATAGTCAATTTGAAGAGAATAAGTTAAATTCTTTAGTTAATAACCCATAATTTCATTTCTTCATAAAAAAAAAAAAAAAACATAATTTCATATTTCATATAGGACACAAAGAAAGTAACTATGGCTTATTTTTATCAATTCCAAGGGCAAGAATACAAGATACAACACTCCATTTCACCAACTATAAATACCATGCCAGAGTTTAGTATTCTCACACTTCAACATTCACAAATCACAAGAGATAATAAAAGAGATGGCTTGTAAGGTGCAGAAAAGGGTATCACTGCGCAGAAGACTTCACATTCTACGAGTCCTTACCAACTCCAACAATAATGTAAAATTAACATTCTAACCTTTTTTTTTTCTTTCTTTTTTTACATTCTCTCATTTCCATTGATTTCACAAATTTAATCACTATATGTTACTTATTTTTCAAGCACTGAAGTTATTACTTGTTTGTTTTGAAGGCCAACAGAAATTCCATTCACAAGAGTACTATTCTGCACATTCACAAGCTAAAGCTTGCACTAGAAACTCTCAAAAGAGAGTATGAAAACCTAATAGCCACAAGAAGAGACTACATTAGCTTATTGAATAATGTCAATGATAACAAGGTTTGTTTATATTTATTCTCTTAACCTTTTTATTATAGAAAAACACAAACCAAGGCCTATATACAAATATTAAAAACAAGCAAAAATAACATGTTATTGATTATTATATTTAATGTTTTACAAAATTTATCAGGATGTTAAAATAGAGAAAATAAGGGGAGGAACTTTTTTGGTAAAGGTTACATGTGAGAAAGGAGGTGACAAGTTGGTTCCAATTTTAGAAGCTTTTGAAGAGATGTGTGTGAATGTTGAGGAAGCAAGAGTTTCATGTGAAAATGGATTTTCTATGGAAGCTATTATTGTGGCTGAGGATGAAAATCTTGATGTTAGAGATGTTAATGAAGCACTTCTAAAAGCTATTGGAAAGCAGAGTGGTGAAAAGGGTTCAGAAGAGCTTGACAACATAAGTAATTTGTGAATTTTCAAGTACAATATTAATTTGTGTAACATCTTCTTGTGTACCTTAACAAGTTTATACATATTTCAAATGTTGCTCTATTATAAATATGTAATAGTATTGTTGAATGGTGGCATGGGAATGATAAATATTGTTTTGAAAGCTTGGATTTAATTTCATGTTTCTCATCCTAATCTATGTTTGAATTCACTTGAGATGTATAATTGATTGATTTTTATATGTTTGGATGTTTACACGGTGGAACTAAATTTGCCTTTAGCCATGATTTGTAGCTTGTGACGTAAAATGTGATTTTTACACAAATTTATTATTCACCTCAGTTTTACATATGTTTATCAACTTGTTGGTTTTTTTTTAAGAATTAAATAAGTTTTTGATCAATATAAGTATATGCATATTCTAATATTTTGTTGCATATTTGAAGGTTTTAAAACCATTCTTTTAAAAAATGAACTAATATATCGGATTTGTATTTTTAAGTACAGGAGTACACGATCTTATTTCTTCTTTCTTTCTGTGAGTCCTAAGTCAACTCATAGCTCTCCAAACCATTTTTCATCCAATTTTTTTATCCTTCTACGCGCATCAAAGGAAAGGTAAAATCGACCCATAGTTGAATCTTGTTCCTAATTTATGTTCTTGTAAGAGCTAAGTTAGAGTTACCTCCAAAGTTAAGGTAAAATCTCCACTTAATATTTAAGTTTCAGTTTCTAGTTATATAACTATTGATTGGCAATATTATGGCTGCAATCGTTCTGTATTTAATACTCAATTTTTGCTATTGATAGATTCAATATTTATCCAACATTAAGAACATAGGTTGAATTCAAAGATATGAGAAACTCAATTTTGATAGTCTTTTCTCCCCATTTATTTACTGTAATTGAAATTTGGCTTTTAGGGTATATGCATAATTGTGCATAAACTATAAAAAAAAAAAAAAAAAAAACCAACGAAAATTATGCAATCTTTCAATGTGATAGGAAGAAGTGCGAATTACCGGCTAATTGATCAAGTTTAGTGAAGATTAATGCTAATTGTTGGAATGATTGTAATGGAAAATCCAAAATCGCCTTAAAATTGCAAGGTTTAGAAGAAAATTCAAGTGTAGTGCGAAAGAGGAAATAAAAGTACCAAAAATCAAAATAGTGTTATGTCCTATATGATGATCTTTCCGGTATATAACTATTGTAACAAGGCGTTCTGTAGATATATCCCTAACCTATCCCGTATATATCTACCTGTGCTTGTATTGTCTTGTAGTTATCTACCTAACCAATCTGGTATATATCTACCCGATGTTGTATATAACGGCAAATTTGGTATTTTAAGGAGGCTTAAAAAGAAATGTTCAATTTTCAAATGTATCCACAAAGGCCCAATTAATTTTGGGCTTACTTTTTTGCAGTCATGTCCATTCTAAGATGTAGGCTAATGGTTTGGTAAAAAAGGTAAATTGCTGTTTAGACAACCACTATTTGCCCTCAGACATATTAAACTGACAAAATTATTTCAATGGTAGTTAACTACCATTCAAAAAACTTTTTTAAATTGGTTAAATCTATTTAAAAATGATTGGACTGATTTAAAAAATGTCGAACGACACTTATACCGTTGTCTGTGGATGAGTGGCAACCAACGATAATTGGATTTTTTTTACCAAACTGAGGGTGCCTGATGAACAACCTTAAAAAAAAATTGTACGCTAATGGCCGATCTATTAGAATCGACTCATTTTGACAACTCTAATGAATACAAATACAACATCCTTTTCTCAATTGTAAACAAGAAATTGTCAGGCTTAAATGGAAAACGATAACAAATGGGAAAGGAATGAGCTTCTGCATCATTGATGCAGACAAAATAAGGAGACAATAAAGTTGTCATGTTTTACATAGGTAGTAGTGTAGTGTAGCTTTCTAAAAGAGAAATTAACCATACAAAAAAAAAACCATTGGAATCTTTATTTCTTTGTCCGAGTGTGGTGTTGTATTGTTTACCATCTTGTGCGGAGTTGTTTGATTTCCGTCTTGGTATGATTTTTGTTTGACTCCTATTGAAAGACCATCTTCGATCAATTACAGAATCAACCAATGATTGAGGAGTCAATGTTGCATATCTGAATGCATGGTTATTCCAGTCACTTTGACTCGATCATATCATATGTAGGTATTTTTCCATTGTTTGTTGTTAATTAACTTGAGTGTTGTGAGTTTGAGTTTGTTCGTAAATTGATCATTTACGCATTTAACAATGTTGAATATGTGGTTGTATTTGGTATACTCTATTAGTTTGAATAAAAGAATTTTGTTTTTGTTAAAAAAAATAAAATAAAGTTCCCATTTTTATTATAAAGTTCACATTTATATTTAAAATGGCAATGGTCCACTTTTGGATCTATTTTGGATGTTGGGTTCAAGTATTGATGATCAGTTCCATATCGACTACATTTGATAAAAACATTAGCTATATAAACATTATATAATAGAGACGACTCATATACATAATGAGTGTTTACGACTCGTCTCTCTTCTTGAACATTTGATTTGTTGTAGTTTTCGATGCTCTACGAAACTTCCTAACATGTGGTATTTAAGCTTGGTTCGGCTTGGTGGGGGAACATAAGTGTACTCATGATGTTTGGATCAAATATAGGATGTGAGAGACTCACACTAGGGAAATAGATTGTTAGATTCAAGTGAGAATTGATATAGTCTCACACCGATTATGAATAGGTAAAATATTTTACATCTTATATGATGACTTGGTTATTAATAAATTTTACCGTTTAAAAAGAAGAGAATTGATTTTGTATTTTCATATCTTGTTGTTCGAGAGTATTAACATGATGTTGCTCCCAATGCTTTCCAAACTTCTCACCATTTCGAGATTTATAACAAACTCTCCAAAAAAAATTGTCAAACAATACAAAAATGTGTGAGATAGCTTATCTAGTTGGAAAATATATTTGATTGGTTACAAATATTTAGACACTTTATTTATTAAATGAGACTCATACCCCTCTGATATATATTTTTGTGTGTGAATTGTACGATAAAATGTTTGAGACCAGGCAAGCAAAACTTACTCTTTAGGCTTTGTTTGGGAGATTAGAGAGGAGTGGAAGAGAGGACTTTTGGTGGTGGAAAATGTAGAGAAAAAATGGAGAAATTTTTCACATTTTTTTAAAAGAGTATTTTTTTTAGAGAATTATAAACTAATGTTTATGATTTATATATTTTTAATTTTAAGAACATTAAAACAACATGGATTAAATTTGAAGAATTCATATAAATTCTTCAAAACCCTCATTCAATACAACTTTTTAATTCCCTCAAATAAGAAGGGTTTTGTATTATGAAAAAAAAAATTAACTCTTTAAAGCCCTCCCCTCCAATAGACTCTATTTATTTCATTTACTCCTTTTTTTTTTTCCTCTAAAACTCTCCCATTCTTTCTCCTGTAAACTCACGTCTTAATTGAGTTGCAGCATGGATTAGATGGTTATTAAAAAATAATTATCTTCAGTGGGATTTTTGTTGAATGCACAGTATTGTAGCTATTGCTAATATTAAAGTGTTTCCTTGGGTTGGGTTATATATTGCTAGGTTGGGCACAAATACAGGTAGGTAAGCATTTTTCTTATCGGTTTTCAATCAATGTAAACTTTGGATTTGGAATATAATGGGTTACACTATTCTTTTTCCTCTTAAAAAAAGAGAGAAATAAAAATATATCTTCACTTTATTTCAGGTCGGCATGCAATTAACCGTTATGCTCCAGCTGAATTCACTTTATTTCATGCGTCAAAAAAAAGTGAACCCACTGCATAGTGCATAGTCCTCATAACAGGAGACAAATAATTTATTTATTTTTTTGACAAAAGGAGACAAATAATTTTTTAACAATGCAAATCAACTCAAATCAATCGTTCACTTTATTTCTTTTTGAGGAACTATTTTTTTATTTGAATATCGGTTGATCTATAATGAAATATTCTCTCCTTCCGTCTCTTTTTAAGATTTTTTTCTGTCACAAACTAATTACCACTTTAAAATATCAATGAAGTATTTTTTTTTTATTATTGTATCATTATTTATTGAATTTTATCTAATTTAACAACTCGACTAACTACAATTAACAATGATTTATTAGTAAATAATACTAATTTTACCATTGAAATCAACATAATTAATTATTTCTTTAATTACTTTGCACAAACTTTAAACAATTATTATTTTAAGAGAGTGAAATATAAAGATGATAGACAAAAGATGCTCCGGTGGATATGAAGATGCTATGGCAAAAGAATGTACCTTTGAAGGTTGTGGTTTTTGCTTGGCGTCTGTTTCGAAATAGACTGCCAACCAGAGATAACTTGTTGCGACGTAATTTTCTTAATTCTGATTCCTGCTTGTGTCTTACTGGATGCGGCTCTCCGGAAACTATTAATCATTTATTTTTACATTGCTCTTACTTTAGTACGGTTTGGAACTGTATTCTCCGTTGGATTGGTTTTTCCACCGCCGCCCCGCTAGATGTATCAGATCATTTTACTCAATTTTGTTTAGGTGGTGGTGGACCTCAGGTGCGGCTCACTATTTTAATCGCCATTTGGTTTGCTACTGTGTGGAAAATATGGAAAGAAAGAAATAACAGAATTTTCAACGCTAAAGACTGCTCGATTACGTGGATTATGGACAAAATAAAGTCACTTTCTTTCTTGTGGTTGAAGGAGAAATTTGCTCAGTTCTCTCTCAATTACCATAGTTGGTGGCTTAGTCCCCTCGTAATGTTGGGTACCGGATAATTTGTTATTTCTTTCGATTTTATTTTTGTTGTTTT
>Ga0315913_1003403_pt1 | contig 19100 bp, 9 predicted proteins | sample MpolsnodulesMG_FD_207736 | JGI IMG/M metagenome (GOLD analysis project Ga0315913, IMG submission 207736) | Medicago polymorpha root nodule microbial communities from Los Angeles, California, United States - small nodules | ecosystem: Host-associated > Plants > Roots > Nodule | place: USA... | reverse complement strand
CATAAACCAAAATCAAAAGAGCAAATAAGAAATCTAAACACACTGCATTCTAATCCATTTCCTGTACAACTATATCATAAACACAAAAACTGCATTCTAATCCGTTCTAATCCATTGCAGCAACGTTTAAGAGTATGACTTTGTACAAAAAATCTTAGAAATTATCATATTCACATATTCAATCCTCAACATATTCACATGAGAGTTAGTACAACTCATCTAAACCAGATTAAAACGAAAACCCACAATGCATAAAGTGTAAAAAAACACAAATTCAATAAGCAACTTACTGTGAGAGTTGACTGCGAGACAGGATTTCACGGCGACGGCAAGAAAAGTTCTGGTTGATGATAAAGCTCAGAAAGGGATCTCAAGGCCGAGAGAATGAAGGTGAGGGTGAGAGAATGGCAGATATGAAGATTTCGGTGACAAGAGGGCTTGGGTTTCACGGTGACGAAAGGATTAGGGTATTCACGGAAGGTTCACGGTGGTTGAGAAGGGTTCACGGTGGCTGAGAAAGGTTCACGACGGCTGTGAGAAAGGTTCACACGAGAAGGATTTAGATCTGAAATGTGTTTTCAGATTGGAGGGTTTGGGGTGGTGAATGGGTAACCGACCTGTTTTAATGGGTAACCGACCCATATTTTCAGTTTGGGTCAGCTGATCCAGTTTCTATGCACACCCCAAACAGGAACTACAAATTCATAGAATTCAACAACAATTCTAGTTCTCAGTTTTGAATAATTATAAATCAGCGGAGGGAGAATGAGATGACTCACTTGTCGGAGGGTCTGCCGTCGGAGTGATGCACCGGCAAGGTTCCGGCTAGTGTGAAGGCGGTGATTCAGGAGAGTGAGATGGGAACTGATGACTACTGCCCTTTCTCTTTGTAAAATTAGTTGTTAAATATTATCTTATAAAATTGAAACTTTTGTAATTTTAGTCCTTACATAATTTTAATATTTCTTTAGTCCCTACGAAAAATAAATTTCTGCATTCAGTAGTAGCCCCTACTCAATTCAAACTTTTTTAATTTATGCTTAAACTCTTAAGTTTTTAAACAATTTTTTGCAGACGTGTTAAGAATATTACTAAAAGTTCCTCCGCGAAAAATTATCGCAAAATTTGATTTCTACGTCCAGATTTTCTTACTTTTATCTTTAACTTGTGTTGTTTTAAAAAATTCATATTTAATTCATTTCATGTTAAACAATTCTAAATTTTAGTAAATGAACCTTTCATAGTGTTCTAAACATGTCTCAAAAAATTTGTTCAAAAATTTAAGAGTTTAAGGATAATTAAACAAACTTTCTTTTAGCAAGGACTAAACTTATAAGTATTTTTTCTTTTGCAAGGACTAAAAATACTATTAAAATTATGTAAGGACTAAACTTAGAATTTCACAGTTTTATAGGGACCAAAAACATATTTAACCCAATATGAAATAACATAAAAGCAATAAATTTACGGCGATAAAGTTGAGACAAATGATGGTGAATATAAACTATTTTAGTTTATGAAAAACCAGTAAAAATATGTTACAAGCTCGTGATAAAATATGAATTATTAAATACTATCTCTGTCCCTATATGTAAGCATCATTTGCCTTTAATAAAAGGGTGCTTAGATATAGGGACGGAGGGAGTAGATATTTTGTAGTCATGAGTCTATTTGAATTGTTTTATTTTAGAGTTTCTGCAAAGCAGTTTATGCAAATAAAGAGGCTTATGTATTATTTATAAATTTGTTAAGGTAGTTTATGAAAAAACAATTTATGAATATACAATTTTCGTTAATAAAATCTTATGAAATAACATTTTTTTTAAACAATCACATGAATTAACATAAAAGTTTATTTATTTGCATAAGCTCAAAATTATTTCTTATCAGGTAGATCCATATAGAGTACTTGAAAAAAAGAAATTTGAAAATATAAAAATGAATTTATTAGACTGGTTTGATTTAGGGTTTTGTTTTCCTTTGAGTTAATTCGATTTGAACACCCTGATACTATTAAAATACATCACAAAGTATATTTTATATATTCAATATATTTTCCCTACGTGGACAATCGCCCTCTCCAATCCCACTAAGCTCCACCACTTTTCGACGTGTTGTGTGCTTATGTAGAACACATCAGTAATCCGTGGGAACATGTGTTCTATAAGGGTTGGTTTAAGTTTAAGAATAACATTCTTGGGATTACATGACTAAAGAATGATTATACCCATGCTGCTACAAGGACGTTGAGAAAAATATTCTTATGTATAAAGATTTCTAAAAATTAAGTAACTTTTTATAACTTCACTTATTCTCGTATACTTATTCTTATATGAGAGGGTGAGAATGCGCATTCTGTTTGAATACTATTGATTTTAAAAATAGAAAAAAATAATTGTAACTTCCAACTTTCCTAGAAATGTCAAGTTATGTGCCAAACACTTTTTTAAAAAAATATCTAGAAATCAAATTTTCATATATACATTCGCGGATAAGTTATTCCTAAGAATAATTTTTGTGTGAGTTAAACAAACGCCCCCATATATTTAATCTGTTTTCATTTTTCTTTTATCTTTTATTTCTTTGTTACAATTGATTAACATATATATATAAACTATCTATATTCTTTTACAACTCTCATTAATAATTTTTTTTTTTTACCTTCAACAGAAATCTCAATGTATCCACACGACTTACTCGTAGAGTACATTATGATACTGACCCTTGAAGTTGGGCTGACATCCAAATGATTGACTACACAAAATCAAACTCAAATTCTCTTTTTTAGGAAATATCAATGACTATTGAAGATTTACACACACAATTGAAGGAGTTAGGGTTTGAACCCTGATCAAGGTGTCTGACAAAACAATTTCAACTCATTTGATTATTGATTTTTAAAAAAAATCAAAGTTAGTAAGTGTTAACCAGATATCAGAAAAAAAATTAGATATCTTTAAAAGAAAGTGTTAATTAAATATACCACGTATGACATTTTTCTAATTATTATGCATTATTAATCGAGTCAAAAAGAATTATGAATCATTAACTATATACCAACTATGTTGATAAGTTTGAATTCAGTCAAGCATGCAACAATGTTAAATATTTTTACAAAATGATGTTTGTCATCCGTTGGTTTCTTCAAAAGCTCATAATCAATCTTTTCAGTTGCGCGTTGAGATATCCGATTAATATATTCATCAAAAGTATCTTGCCACGTGTCGACAACTTGTCACACTCTAATAGCCTTTAACAAAAAAAAACAAGTGAATGGTCAATGACGGAAATAGAAAAAGAAGAGAAAAAAAGGGTAATTTAATATTTTAACTTTCTGCAACTGAAAAATGGTCAAGGCTCTATTTGAAGAAGTCTTGTGAAATTCTTCACGCAGTATATAATCCCTCGCTTTCGTTCTCTCTTCATTCAATCGAGATCGATCGCACAACAACAACTTAACTTCAAACTTAATTCATAACGCGCGTTTCTTCATAATCGATTCTGTAAGTTCAATTCAAATTTTCATTTCCGTTTTTCACAAAAAAAATTCAATTTTAACTTCATGATTAAGCATTCTGCTGTAATTTATTTATGGAAGCGATTAGCTTAGTTAGGTTCTGTAATCCAGATCAAAATTTGCAATGTGGATGTCAAACTCTGTAATCTGAATTCTTCAATGCTGATTTTGACGCTGCTTAGCAGAATTTGAATTTGTTTTTGGTGAAAATTGGTTTTGACTTGTGATTATGGTTTAAGAGTATCTGAATTTGAAATGCTTAGTTATCATGTAGCTGCTAAAATTCATAGTTATTACAAGATGTTTTGAATTTTCCTTTTAAGGTCTGATTGAGAAGTTTGTCTAAACTTTCTCATAAACTAACCCAATCCCTGTCAACCATGGTGGCTTTAAATCTTCGGTAGTCTTTGATTTTTTGAAAGTAATTAGTTTCAATGTCTTAGGGTGTGTTTGATCCGGTAAAAGTACTAGAAAGAACAACACAACACAAGGTAGAAAACACATGACAAATTTTTTATGGTATTGAGCAACTTTTTGTCGTATACGATGTTTGGTGGACAAAACGCTATTTTGGTAAACTAGCCAGCCCATGAGTAATGTGGTTTCTTCTATACATTCACATGATATGCATGCATCCATGGCCAATTCAGTTGGATGGAAAGTTAGGTAGAATAGATGCATATGGTTGCACACACAATTGCACCTCCTACCTAGCTAGTATTCTACTTGTGTATTAAACTTGGTCTTTCCTTTGATTGTTGAAGGGTGACATAGTCGCTTCAGAGTTTGCATAAGGATTTGATTATTTTCTGGGTGCAAATTAGCTCAACTTAATTTTGGTAGACACTGACTGCATGGGAATAATGCAGCGCAGGTAAGAAGAAAATTGTTTTTGTAGCTTAACAGAGTAATAATTCTTTTCTTTGCTTTATATCTTTATATAAATATTTTATTTCTCTTTTATTTGCACTTGTTTTCTCTTTCCATTCAACCAAAATGCCTGAACTTGGTTACTATTTCTTCTTTAGTGTGCTTAAAAGATCAAATGACAGTACCCGGATTGTCATCACAGCACTTATGGGAATTGCCTTTGGAGTCTGTATTGGTATTTCAATTTCATCTGCCCATTTGTCTAAGGTAAAATTTACAGCCATTAATCTTTTTAGTGTTGCATCAGGCACTTGTCATCCTTTTAAACTTTCCCTTCATTTTCCTGGGATATTTGCAGATTAGCTTACTTTCAGGTGTAAAGAATTCTTTTGATGTACCTATGTCTGAAATAGGAAGATCTCATCCATTTATTGAATCATCTTCTGGAGCCAAACATATTGAAGCCCTAGGGTCAGCTAGTTTATCAAAGGTAATCTCCACGCTTATTCATTAGATGGAGTTGCATTTATACACTTATATTCTCAAAAAAGTAAATTTGCATATTTTGGGTAATAATTATCACTATATTCTAAGAGAACATCCTTTGGTTATTAGCACAGCTATACTAAGTGAAAGTGAAGCTGTTACTTGAAAGGTTGAATTTGATCTTTGTTTCTATATTTTCTTGGCCATGGTTTTATCTTCCATAAGACATGTTGGAATATGGTGTTAATAATCTTTCTCGGTGGCTAATGGCTTTGGGTTGAGAATATATCTTGAACTGCTAAACCTTCCTTTCTAATAAGACTTTAAGGTGTACAAATTGAAGTGTCGGATGATATTTTATTAAATAAGCTTTTTTTTATATATTTGTATTTTGATATTTATTTGTGGTTGATTTTTTATGATCTTGTTCTGTAATTGATTATATATAGATAGGATATAAAGCATACCAGATAGAAAAATTATCTCAAACTTCACTTCCACAAAGGAAGTAAACGTCTGCCTGTATGTTGAAAAAGTATACAATAGTAAGCTTTTATTCTAACTTGGATTTTTTGTTTTTAGAAGAAAAATAGTGATCAGGTTCTAGCATTCACAGCCTATCAACTACAAAACTGGTCACGAAATAGACTACTATTCGAACTAATTATTTTCTAGTTGTGTTGAACACCAATTTGGGTGCAAATGTTTAGGAATCAGGAGCTTATCAACTTTGAAGGTTGTCATAGACCCAACGATCATAACTCGCAGAAAATCAAATTCAAATCAACCATATCTCTATCTTATTGATTTCCATCTCATCAATCATTGCCTGCTGAAAATCAAATTCTAATCAGCCTTATCTCTATCTGATAGAGACCAACTGGTATTACCAAAAGAAATAGGGAAAATCCCGAATTACAGTAGAACTCCTAGAGTATTCGAGAGACTCTAGACTCTCCCAACGCCAAAAGGCCCCAAATCTATACAAAATGACAAGATGATCCCCTCTCTAATCCTTCTCTCTATTTATAGGCAGCATGCCTTATTTGGCCTAACTACCTCTCAACACACCCACTAAGTAATCCATTAGCTAACTAACTAACTAACTAACTAACTACTTAACAAATAACAACTTCTTAACTAACAATAACAAACCTATCACTATCCTATTATATAGTATCTACTACAAAATATCTCAACATATCCCAACAGATACTAAGAGGCTCAACAGGCCCGTACATAATCATTAGGGACTGTCAATTTTTTTATTGTTTTTTGAGGTTAAGGTGCTTTCCAGAATTGTTTCTTGTATTGATTTTTGTTGCATTGCAGCTATAGATTTCATATAGCATGTCATTGTCATCATAATATAATTATACTTGCTTTAGGTGAGTAGCATTTTATTATATCGAACAAATCAAATATAATTTGAAATTGCTAATTTCACAGATAAATGCTTCATCGAATCCTCGTGGAGCTGAATCACTACCCCCAGGAATTGTTGTATCAGAATCTGATCTTTATTTGCGCAGACTATGGGGTGATCCTAGTGAGGTATATGACAAAATCAGTTATTTACTATACAAGAAATTATCTGTGGCTTATAGTTTTTACTTTTAGCTCTCATATAGTAGTACTACATTACTACAAATACTACTATAATTATCCTATACGAAATTGGAAGAATAAAAAAAACCACATATGTACACTCTCTGTGATGTCCGGCCGTCTCATTTGCATGTGTTGTTTATGGTTTGTGATGTCAGACACTCTGATTTGTATGTGTTGTCTATGAATTAATATGCCGAGTGTGTCATAGGAAAATAGGGAGCCATGCTTAACTGTTTTTTTCCCATACTTCAACCTCAGTTGAACTGTTCCCCCTGATGCATGGCCAAATTGGCTAGAGATTTGCACTAATCTCATTTGTGTCTTCATGCAGCATTTATGCATGCATGAAGACCATTGCATATGTGTCTGTCAGGTGATATGCATGCTGATAAGATTTTTTTTTTTTTTTGAGAGATGCATGCTAATAAGTTGTTGTCTTGATATGGATGGTGCTTAAATCTTAGACATATATTTCTATTCCATTTCGCAAATCTTACAGCGAAAACCATGAATTCTGCAGGACATAAAGAAAAAGCCAAAGTATTTACTTACATTCACTGTTGGTTATGATCAGAGGCATAATATTGATGCTGCAGTGAAAAAGGTTTAGAGATAGACTACATTTTTCTATTTGAATCTATTTGTATATTTAGTATTTCACATTTTCTTCAGAAGTACTGACTATAAAATTGTTCTGTAGTTTTCTGATGATTTTGCAATTTTGCTCTTTCATTATGATGGTCGAACTAGTGAATGGGATCAGTTTGAGTGGTCAAAGAATGCAATCCATGTTAGTGCAAGGAAACAAACAAAATGGTATAACTTTTTTGTCCTTATTTGCATTTAACATGTGCCGTTCATGAGCTAAGTATTGGGGAATGAGAAGCCAATTGTTTGTGTTTACATTTAATTTGGAATTCTTAAAATAGCTTATCGTTATCAGGAATGATGCATTCTACTGCATCACTCACTTACTTTTCTTCACTTTGCTTCAAATTTTATATTTTACAGGTGGTATGCTAAAAGGTTTCTGCACCCCGATATTGTATCAGCTTATGAATATATTTTAATCTGGGATGAAGATCTTGGAGTGGAACACTTCAACGGGGACAAGTATGATTTTCATGTGGTAGTCGGCTTAAGTGTACATTGTATGCAATTTTCAGTTTGATTAATGTACTATATTCTACTCTATAGGTATATGGATTTAGTCATAAAACATGGTTTAGAGATCTCTCAACCTGGTATTGAGCCCAATAATGGATTGACATGGGAGATGACAAAGCGGAGGGGTGACAGTGAAGTTCACACGTATTACTTTGGCCTTCCTCTCTTTCTAGCTTTAAGCATTGATGTAATATAGGGTGTCTTATCTCATGATTCAAACGTTTTCTGAAATCATTAAACATTTATCTCGTGTTGGCAATATAGGGTTACTAACGAGAAACCAGGATGGTGTAGTGATCCGCATTTGCCTCCTTGTGCTGCGTATGCTCTCTCTTCCACTTTTGATATATCACTATGTGGTCCTTCTTTTCTCTGTCTATGCAGTTAACATTATTATTTCTTCTGTTATTTTAGATTTGTGGAAATTATGGCCCCTGCTTTTTCTCGGGAAGCATGGCGTTGTGTGTGGCATATGATTCAGGTATATTTTATTTTTCATGTCATGCCCCACATGATGGTTATTGTAATATATAACTGAATGAATAGGTAAACTTTCTTTTGTGTGATATGTACTAACTTTTTAAAGTTTAATCACCTGATGAACTTTCCGTTTATATGTTTGTAGAATGATCTAGTGCATGGATGGGGATTGGACTTTGCCCTCAGAAGATGTGTGGCGGTAAGGAGATTCTATTATCGTATATTCTTATCTATTTCTTCTCACCCATCCCTAATGCTGGGACTTTTATCCTTTTCGTTAGCCTTGTTAATTGCTTGATATGCTTCAATTGGTGATGTGTGGCTTCAGATGCTGAGCTCATAGGCTCAATAAAGTGATTTAAATCCAAGCATCATTTTATGTTTTTCTTTTTTCTTTTTAGCTTATCACACAATTTATTAATTTCCTGGTTTTATAATAATGTAGTATTGTGTTTGTGTTTCTGTTCTATATAATGAATTTTAGCTTCTGTTTTTTCTTAAATTACTATAGATTATCAGCATTATGGTCAATTGTAATTCTTGCTATGCATTCTATGGTTTCATTTATTCTTGAGTTGTTCAAAGTGGCTTCCAGAGTGTTATGTTTGTTGTCCTCAGAGTGTTATGTGTGGAAGATGTATATTTTGTGCTCAATACAGGGTTACATTCTCATCACTCAAATGAAATATTCTTGGAACATGAAAATTGGTTTAATCTTTAATCTGAATAAATCCGTTTTTTCCTATTTTAGCAGCCAGCACATGAAAGAATTGGTGTAATTGATTCTCAATGGATTATTCATCAAGTAATTCCTTCTCTCGGGAACCAGGTTAGTCATCACTGGCTTATAAAATAGTATGTCCACATACTTCTTTTGAGGGTAACATTCTAAGTTTTATGTTTTTATATATGCATATGCTTGTTGTTAGGATTATATGTTATGCTTGGTTGATCAGGTGGAAAATAAAAATCATTTCTCATTAAGACACATGAATCACAAAAAAAATCGAGTCTCGTCGGGGTGGATAATAATGAGACTCGAATTGAGTCTCTTATACTGCCTATTTTTTTCCACATAAGATTCAAATTAAGACCTTAGCGAGAAACCAAACTCTTTACCATTTGGATCAATATGTGTTGGCAATAAAAGTATATTTTCACATAACAATCTACATTAAAGATATCTGGATTGCGTTGTTCAACCTTTCAATTTTTTTCCCTCTTTATCTTCTCCACTCACTCAACCAAGCATAGCTGTGGTGTTTGAACTGTAGAAGTTGATTCTAGCAGAGGTTTCAATGAGATAATGAATATGTCATAAGCTGTTTCTATAAGTTCTCACAAACACTCTTGCAAGTGCTTATGCTAGTAGATAAAATCAAATAAGGCAATCCAAATAGGTCCTTGAAGGGGAATGAAAAGACAAATATGACAGCTAGACGCAAAAATAGTTGCTTCTACTCGCCATAACAATCCATTTGGGCCTTGTTTTATTTTGCAAGTTTTTTTGTATTAATTTTATGATATAATTTTCAGGGACAATCCGACGACGGAAAAGATCCACGGGAGGCGGTATGTGCATTTCCTATATAACAATGTTACTTGCAGTTTTTTTGCACACACAACTACCCAATTGACTTCTTTCAAAAATCTACTAGAGCTACATGTATCTCGGGTTATGACCTTCAAAAAAAGAAAATACATTGGGTTGTTAATGCAATATCAGTTGTCTTAGTAACATTACTCAGTCTCTTAAAAACAAATATTTTGTGATTTTTTATGCTACATGTTGTGCTTTCTTTTACAAACTAATACTATTCTTGTCTGGTATCTCTTTTAGGTCCGAAAAAGATGCAGAACTGAATGGGCGGAGTTTCAAGCCCGCCTAAGCAATGCTGACAAGGAGCATCTCAATGAACTAAAACAGAATGGGAAGGGTTGATACATGCATCTTCCTATTGTACATGTTTAAAATATACTAGGGGGCTTTTGCTGTGTATTGGTTTCTTTCTCCCCTCTGAGTATAATTTTTGGTAGACAGTGTACCATTTTAATATTTTTTATATAAATGATAACATTCATCAATGTAACTATTAGATTCAAAGTTTTAAGGTGGTCGTGGAGTTGGAAAAAAAAGTCTCAGAACCAAACCAATTACATGCAGTTTGGTTTGAGTTTGAAATGAAGTAACCAACTACTGAGACCAATCTGAATCAATTTGAATAGTTTGGTTTAAATTATTGGATTCATTGAGTCAATTTACAGATGCCTAGCGGGTTAGTCGGTTCTTGACTTAGCATCCCATTAAAGGGTGAAATTTCGGTTCTACCTTGAACCAAACAGACTCGCAACTTACACGGGTGGGTTAGCCAAGTTTGTAGCATAAGAGCATCTCCATCGCTCGTCCCTTATGCTGTCTCTTAAAATTAGTTAATGCCACGTTATTTTTCTTAAGCGTTGGATCTGAATGACGTGAACCTTACTGTCCCTTATTTTTGTGTCATCCCTTACACAATAAACCCATCTCCCTTACATTAAAAAAACAAATATTTGAGAGACTCGTTGTAAGGAACTGGGAATTGGAGTAAAATCAACTTATGTTGATGACAAATGATGTGGCATGTGGGGACCATTCAATAGACCCAAATTGTCAATTTCATGTGTTCTGTTTTATTTAGGGCGGACATAGATAGCGTACAAACTAGTCTAACACATGCAAGGCTAGACAAAACCAATAGAGAAAAATCTCTCTTCATACACAACATGTTATGTTCACTATGATACTTGCGGGTCTCTGCTCAAAAGAAGTGTTAAACAGGCAAAAATTTCAACAGCTTAGTGCACATTTTTGCTATCTATCAGTGTCAACCTATAGTGGTTTGTATAAGATTTTTTTTTAACAAGAGGGAACTAGAAGGAAATGTGTCATGTATTAGGAAATAAGGAGTACGGTTGAAGTCTGTTGAATGTGGTTGGAGAGGTTTTTGCTTGAAATGACAGATTTCTAGTCTAGAAAGAAATGTTGGTTTCACTCACCTTCCTGACTTGTGACTCAAGATTCGTTTGGAACACAATTTTATGAAAGCTACGTGAGACAAAGAGTTTGGTAATGACATTTGATGTAGAATGTACATCATTCTATTGGACCAAAACACCCTCTTGATTTTAACATTTTAGCTGCCGAATCAAACTTTGTCTATTCATAATGAAAACCACAAGCACAAGAACTCAAAGCATAGCTAGGCACAGACGGATCCACAATTTTTTATTTGACTGTTATGATTATTGTTTTTATGAACTTTTATTTGATCATTAGTTTTCTTTATAATCTTATATGTTTTCTACTAAAAAATTAAGTGATGCATCCTCTAAAATTATTGAATTTTGTTGTGATGAATTAAATACACAATAACGCGGGAGATAAATTATTCAATACTTATTTGATCACATATATAGAGAAATATATTTTTGAAAGTATTAAAAATAAAAAATATAAAATAATTTTAAAATATAAAGTGAAATATATTGTTCGTTAGAGTATTTGTCTAAAAATGCCAAAGTCTATCCCCATAATAACCCTTAAAAAGCATCCATCGAACACTATAAACAATCAACATTTTTTTAGGATTTCTACGACCAGGTACATGTACCACCTCTGAAAACTTAGTAATAAAGACATACATGCACATAATCAATGTCATTAACCTCCTTGCAAATTAAAGTACTCCACCTTGTACAATTTGACCGTGTTATTGGGATTATATCTTAACAACGACACGTAATCTAAAAAGGAGTAATGCTAAGAACACTTTCTTTTCAAGAGGAATGTTAACAACACTCACTTTTCAATACTTTCTCTAGCACTTACTCCCTCCGTCCCATAATAACTGAGTCATTTGCAAAAATATATTGTCCCAGAAAAATTGACCCATTTCACTTTTCAATACAATATTAATTACTTTTTTTCAATTATAACACTAATTAATACCACTTTTACCACTCCCAATTCAATATATTATACTTTGCATTTATGATAAAGAAAAATGCACGAATCGTTGATAAAGGCACTCAAAACCATTTTTCTCTCTCTTTCACTTATACACTTTTTTTAATAAGTGCGAAATGAGTCAAGGGCTCAGTTAAAATGGGACGGAGGGAGTACTCTTTTATTGGATGTAATCAATGTATGTCCCACCACTTTGTGTGGGTTCAATTTTCAAAGTGTAGATCCATAATAATTTAAACCAATAAAAGAGTGAGTATTAAAGAGAGTGTTTAAAAGAGAGTGTTGCTAGCATTACTCATCTTTCTAATATTTTCTATAACACTCACTCTTTTATTGGATGAAACTAATGTATGTCTCACTACTTTTAGTGAAACCCATTTCCAACGTGTGAGACCCGCCTTAATTTAAGTCAATAATAAAGTGAGTGTTTGAGAGAGTGTTGCTAACACTACTCATCTCAAAAGAGGCCAAACATACAAAAATTGTGGGTGTAATAATAACTTACATTGTACATGTTAGGTGCAAATGAAAGGCAACATATATGATAATTTAAGAAAAAGAAAAACTTAAAGGTCCAATCTAAGAATGTAGTCAAACATAGTTACACCCAAAAATATATATATTTTTTTAAGGAAAGTTGCTTATAGCATTTCATTAAAGATAATATTGTTTATACAACGCGGGATATTAAAATAAATGACAGGACTAGCTAAAGAAGTGGTCTCCCCTGCAAGTGCATGAGCTGCCGCATTCGCTTGTCGCCTAGTGAACTCAACCCGAGAGTTTGTGAACAGGGGCGGAGCCAGGATTTAAACATCGAGGGGACCAAGTTTAAAAGGTAAAAATAATTTCTCAACCATGGGGGACCACTATTCTACATTATACAATATTGACTATATCCTACATGAATATTACTAATATAAAAAAAAAAATTGCAAAACGTGGGGGGACCACGGCCACCCTTGGCCCCATGGTCCCTCCGCCCCTGTTTGTGAAGTTACACCCAAAAATATTAGTTACTATTATTTCATTTTCTTAATATACTACTTCTACCCATGAATATAGATTTCTTTAATTGGTAAGAATAGAACAAATCAATGCACAACCAATATGAGTTGGATCTACCAAAACGATCTAAATTTTCACAACACCGCAAATTAAAGTTTGATTATCAACTAAAGATATGCATATTCAATATTCAACAATGACTCGAATATGATTATTTCTAGTATAGAGAAACAGATCGATACACAAAAGTGTACAAACAACATGGCCTATTTTTGTAATATTCAAATGACGATGAAAAACCAAGTCTCGTGTTAAGGGTGTCTCAAATTCACAATCTGTTGTTGACTGCCTTGCTTCAAATGACCGTAAACTACCGTCATACCCTTAAGTTAACAGCGTTAATTAGGCACCAACTAACCAATAATAAAAAATATAAAAGCCACAAAAATTGCATTCTCATACAAGCTCACACACCCTTCAACATCCATTGCATACTCATTCTCTCTTCTCTAACCATTCTCTTTCTCTCTACCTATAAACGTTGAGGCATTTCTCCATATTTCCAAATTAAGGTCTGATATGAAAATAATTAATTAAGCCAACTCAGTTATATATGTATATATGAGTAATATATAATATATGATTGCATTTTATGATCAATCATGAGTTTAATTTGTACATATTAGTTTCTATCTTTTATTTCATTTGATAATTTTGTGTGATCGATCATATCCAGGGCCTCCTACCACAAACTAGTTTCAAGGTCGATCTCAAATTAATATATCATTTTTCACATTCCTCTTCATCAATATTATATAAGCCAGGTATGTGCTAATGAGTTCATTTCCTTTAAGTACCCAACCATATAAAGTAAAGCTAAATAGCACACTGCTGATTACTTACCTACTAATCTACCATGCTTGTGTTATCTAAATACCAATGTAATGTTCGTTTTTTCCGATCAAAATAATGAAAGTTACAAAATTTTAAGTCTTATTTTTAAAATAAGTTTAATATAACAAAATAAAGAATGTGATTCACTTAAAGGGAAAAAAAAGGACAGTATGTATGTAGACGATATTAAACCGAAATACATTACCGGAAATGACTCTTTGGGAGAAAAAATAATGAGAAATTTTAGTATATAAGATGTTCGATTTGTCTCAATGAATATTTACAAAATATCATTTTTTACTAAGTTTTTCTAATAAATAATTAAATATATTAATGGTCAAAATTGTACATATGTAAAATTCAAACTATGTAAATTAATATGATACAGATAAAGTAATATTTGGTCAAACTTTTTGAAATAATATTATATATACTTTTTTGCAACGGTAATATTTTATAGACTTATAATATTATATAGGAGTATACTTTTTATTTTGTTTCAGAAATTAAATAATATTATCTATATTAGTATTGCTTATTGAGAAGAACCTTGAAGAAGAAGAAAAACTTTGACAGAAAATGGGAGAGATGGGGAAGTTCCAATTGGGTGTTATTGGTGCATTGTTTCTCTCAGTAGCTTCTTCTGTCTCCATTGTCATCTGCAACAAAGCCTTGATGAGCAAGCTTGGCTTCCACTTTGGTAAGTCCTAACTATCATTTTGTTTCTCACCCTCTTTCAAAAATCAAATTCATAATTAGTAACCAAATAATTTATTATTCTACTAACTTTAAATTATCATTATGATTTTGATTTTGATATGGGTCAGCTACAACGCTTACAAGTTGGCATTTGATGGTCACATTTTGTACACTTCATGTGGCTCAACGTCTAAACTTGTTCGTGACCAAATCCATTGACATGAAAACAATCATGCTTTTTGGATTTTTAAATGGTGTTTCCATTGGATTTCTCAACTTGAGTCTTGGATTCAACTCTGTTGGCTTTTATCAGGTTAAGAATACTTACTCCGTCCCATTTTGTTCGTAGTTTTAGCACTAAAATATGTATTAGTTTAAAGAAGTCTAAATTGCATGTTTAGTGTATACTCCATCCGTTTCTAAATATAAACAAAATTTACTTTTTAGGTTCATCCATTTAATGATGTATGTGGTTCATAATATGGACCTCATACATCATTAAATGAATGGACCTAAAATATCAATTTTGCTTATATTTAAAAACGGAGGGAGTATGTTTTAAGTTGATCTCTTAACGTTTAAAAATTTAATTTGTCTCTTACATCACTAACGTCGGTATAAGTTCATACATGTGTACATCAAATGTTGAGTTAACTCTATCTAAAATGTTCATGTGACAGCGACATCTCAAAAGTTATTCATGTGTGCATCTCTTATATCTATGTTGATGTTTTAGACAGAGATTTGACTAAAAGAACAAACGTTGGTCGTATAATAGACCAACTTGATACTTTTAAAATGTATGGAATCAATTTAAAATCTAAAATAAACGTAAGAGACTAAACATGGAATTTAGTCTATAAAAAATATTTATTTTATTATATTAATTACTCCTGCAAGTCATTCTAATCAAAAAGAAACAGTTGTGTCTTATATGAAATTTTATCATTTCAATAAAGTGTTATTATTATTTTTCAATTCTATTTTATGATTAGTATGAGAGGGTAAACGATAGTTTACAAAAAAAGGATAATATTTTTTTATTCATATATCAAAATCTTAAATGATTTATAATATGCTGAGGAGGAAATATATTTGTAACTTTTTTATGTGTTTTTAGTCTATGTACTTTTTTTCTAAAACTTGATTAATATGAAGATAGTAACTATGAAGTTTTTCTTGGTTTTCTTTTAACATCAAAATTTATTAAAATAATGAGAGAAGTGTAAAGAATATTTAACCACGAGACGGAAAAAAATACCAAATATTTTCTCGGTTTCAAAATGATTGTAGCTTTGAAATGATTGTTTTGTAGATGACAAAACTTGCGATCATACCATTCACAGTGATGTTAGAAACCATTTTCCTAAAGAAACAATTCAGGTAAAAATTAAATTAAAAGACTAAGTACTTGTTTATATTCATTAAATAATAAATAGTGGTCACATGCTAATGATCCCTTGTGCAAATTTATGCAGCCAGAAAATAAAATTCTCTCTATTCCTATTACTTGTTGGAGTTGGTGTTGCCTCTATCACTGATCTTCAACTCAATTTTGTGGGAACCATTCTTTCCCTTCTAGCAATCATAACAACATGTGTTAGCCAAATTGTATCCTTTATGGTGATTTATTGTTGTTAATTAGTTATGATGGCTTAAAGGTGAAGAAGATTTGATATTTACATTTCTTAACTTAGTGCTTAATTTAGCTAACCAACACAATACAAAAGAAGCTTAATGTTTCTTCTACACAGTTGCTCTACCATTCAGCTCCATTCCAAGCAGCAATTCTTTTTGTTTCTGGCCCTGTTGTGGATCAATTGCTCACCAACCAAAGTGTGTTTGCCTACAAATATTCTTCTACAGTCTTGGTAATGTTCAATCCTAGTTGATTTAAATGGTCAAAGTTGTGAATTACATGGTAGATTCGCTTATGTGTCAAAGTAGTGCATTTCAAAATAATAATAAATACTTAATAAGAGGGTGTTTTATATGCAAATGTTTTTTTTAAGAAGAGTTGTTTTTATATGTAAATTTTAGTGGCTAATTTGTTAATGTGATGAGAAAATGTTAGTAGCAAAAATCAAATCCTAGATGTCTAGACCTCATATATAGAATTTCTTGGTGTTCCAACTGAATATTTGCTTTGGGGACAAAAATCATATTTAATCATAGGATATGATAGAGACTAAAAATATGTTCATGATGTTACAACCTAGTTGTTTGGTTGTTAGAACATTTTACGGTTCTAATCCGGGTTATTAAGGGTGTGTTTGGATTGAGGGTTTAGGAGGGGAAGGGAGGGGAGGGTTTGTTTTTCTTTTTTTAATTACAAACTATATAACATGTTTTTCTAAAATAAATTACGTGTGATTGAAGTATTATATGATCGTTTATCATGTTGATATGTTAACTTTTTAAAAAATATTTCATAGTGTCCGCTTTTTAAAAATGAAAAGTAAACCCTCCCCTCCCTTCCCCTCTTAAACCCTCAATTCAAACACACCCTAAATTTTTCCTTTCTAGGGTGTATTTATTTGACTATGTTTTGGCCATTAGGCCAATAGCTAAATAAAAAAATAGAGACTAAAAATATATTTAATCTAGTATGAATGTTTACTATTGCTAAAATTACCATATGAAAAGGATTGATAATCTCGAGCTTTTTTTTTTTTGAAAAAACAAACAGGCATTCATCATCCTATCCTGCTTGATTGCTGTTTCTGTGAACTTCAGCACGTTTCTAGTTATTGGCAAAACATCACCTGTAACTTATCAAGTACTAGGCCACCTCAAAACATGCCTTGTACTAGGCTTTGGCTACACATTGCTCCATGACCCCTTCAATGGAAGGAACATTATTGGAATATTGATTGCTATTTTTGGAATGGGTTTGTACTCTTATTTCTGCTTAGAGGAGAACAAAAAGAAACAATTATTAGGTGATCTGCCACTGGCCTCTCAGGTACTCAATTAATTATCTTCACGTTCTTCTCCCTTTGTTGATTTCTTTAATTTTATTTGATATATTTATTCTGTATAATATCAATATACAAAGAGATATATCAATTTGAATTGTCTTTTTTCTTTGGTAAAAATACTGTTTAATAAGCATGCCCTTAATTTTGGGAAATTAAATTAAACTATTACTAGTATAGTCCATAAAAATAGCTTTTATGTTAAAAGCAAAATATTATATTGTTTGTATCATTGAATAATATAAGCACATGTTGTTATAATTAATTTGTAAGGCACAGCTCTCAAACATTTATGCTTATATCTAAAAGAAATAAATAATTCAACTAAAATCCAAGACAGACAAAAAAAAAAGTTTGTTTAAAACTCCACTTTACAACAATTTAGTTATTCAATAATTTTTTTTTTTTTATTCTTTACAGGTTAAAGACAAAGATAGCTCACCCATTTTGGTTGGAAAAAACATGAATAATCAAGAAGAGGAAAATCACGAGGCTAAAAAATTTAGCAAGGATTCTACTAATTAAAACAATAGGCTTATTATATTTTATGATTTCGCATATTTTGGGTGTTTTAGCTCTAGGGAACTTGAAATGGGTGTATATCAAATTTTGTTAATAAAATTTATGTAACTTTAAGTAAGTGAGTTATCTTTGACAGTCATATACTAGGCTAGATTAAATGTAACTTTAGCGAAATCATAATCTATTAATCCTTTCAGACAAAACGAAGATGATCTAAGGGTTGACAGTCGCTGGGAAGAGGGAGAAACCCATTGTGAATCATTCTCCATTTGAGTGATCAAGAGAGTGAGGCAAGTAATAGGGTAAGAAGTGAGATACATGACCCAACATTGTGTATAATCTGGTGATAGTCACATCATTGGATCTAGATGAACGGTCCAGATATAGCGTCCTAGCTGTGATCTGGTGGGAGTTAAGACGTGTCCATGCCATGGACCGCCAAGCGTTTAATTCCATGGTGGCCCAGGTCCGAGCTCGGATTGGGTCTTGGCCCAGTTCGAAACAGTTTCCCTCCAACATATATGTGTCATCGAGGGAGTTAGGATTGTAGCTTGTAGCTAGCCTTTGAGAGTTTGACTTCTAGAGAGGGGACCCCTTATTTAATTGCGTCCATTGTTCTCCGTTGGTGAGCATTTGAACCAGCCTTTTTTTCTAAAAGTGTTTATTGGTCGTTCATGATCTGTTATGCCTTTTGCTATTTCTAATGCCATTCTGACCTTCGGTGGCTAGGTTTGTTGTCTTATCTGTGTTTGTGGGGTGCAAGGTTTTTGGTATGAACTGTTGAGGCAAAATCCCTGATTAATTTTAAAGATAACAAATCTTAATGATTAAAGGATTAATTGACTTTGAATGGTTTCTTGGT
>Ga0315913_1003400_pt1 | contig 19101 bp, 25 predicted proteins | sample MpolsnodulesMG_FD_207736 | JGI IMG/M metagenome (GOLD analysis project Ga0315913, IMG submission 207736) | Medicago polymorpha root nodule microbial communities from Los Angeles, California, United States - small nodules | ecosystem: Host-associated > Plants > Roots > Nodule | place: USA... | reverse complement strand
CAATTGGATATGCTAAACAATTTGTTCAAGTTGCAGGATCCATAATCAAAGTTTCCAAAAACACAATTCAACCCCCCCCCCCCTTCTTGTGGTTTTTCTCACCTTCAGAATACATCTCCATGCCTCTGGCATTTGTCGCACTTTTTCGTGTACCCCACTGCGTCGTTCTTGATCATGGGCTAGTTGTAGCCCGCCATCAATATTTTTCTTGCCAGGGCGCGCACTCTGAGGTGTTGCTTGGTGATGCCTTCGTGTACTTCTTCTAATGCGTAGGTTGTTATGACACGTCATCTTATATTATTCTTAGCATGTTTTTCAATAAATTTTAGTAGGTTTTACCAGCAAACCAGAGGAGTATTAGATCAATTGCCTATGATTTCGGGCATTTGTAATGTTTTCTATATTTGAGTCTATAATTCTATTCTTCCCGTAATAAAGCAATTTTAAGGGGTTCTTGAAGTAAATCACGATGAACTCAAGCAAATCAGGCAAATCAAGACCTTAGAAGATTATTGGACTTTAGGAAGATAAAGAATGAATCTTCAAGAGGTCTCAGACGACTTTACAAAGGAAGGAATTTTGTTCTCAATGTCCAAGACAGCTTAACAATGAAGAAAACACCTCAACATGGAATGAATACAGGAAAACAAGAAAGTAATGCACTAAAGCGCCTGGCGCACAAAAGGAGGCGCATGGCGCCCCAAAGTGAAGCCCAAAAGCGCTTGGCGCATGCCTATAGACGCCTATTGTAACGCCCCGGATTTTGGTCCAAGACATTACTTCTAACTCATTTTCATTTTTGGAAAAACACTGCTACTTTTTTTTTCTCATCAATAATAGATTCTTAACAAAAACCTATACAAAAATTCTTAACATGATTTAATAAAAATTTCCTAAAACAGATATCCTTTAAAATTTACAATTTGATCAAAAACCCAATTTGTCCCCCGTACGCACTTCAAGGAAAAACTTCAAAGCATAAACCATCTCTTCTTTGGTACCTAAAATATTAGTGTAAGGGTCAATTTCCTTATCCAAATTGGTTCATACTCAAAGCACAAGAAACAATGCCATAAAATAGATAGTATCAAAACTTCTCAATCAAAAAGAATTAAGAAAAATACATTCAAGTCATATGCTTCAAAGTAAGGTTCACGCACATCTTATTTGCAATAAAATAGTTTTAAGTCAAATATCAATCACATGTATACAACAGACTCAATGCAATTATGCGTAAGATGCATGCTCTTATAACTATATGATCCGGATATAATTCCCGCCACTAAGGCATCCACACAGAATATAATTGTAATCCCACCACTAAGGCACAACAATGCAATATGATATTATCCCGTCACTAAGGCACCACAAAGAAATATATTATTAACCTGCCACTAAGGCAAATGCATAGTCAAATAAAATACCCGCCACTTAGGAAAACACGTAAGCAACCACAGTCAGAGAGTAACACGTCATTGTCCACATGAACCAAAAGTCAATCTTTACATAAAACTCATATTTCTATATTTTTCATTTCTTTAGTTTATCAACAAAATCTAACACTTCTTTCCCGATACCACAAAAAAAAAAACATATATGCATAGCAAAATAAAATAAATGTCATTCTACGTAACATTATCATACACACATAATATACAATATAATTAAACTAATAATTTTTATAAAAGGTTAAATTTTATCATATAAATTCATATTTTAGTTGTTTTTCTTCTCGACAGACAAGAATCTCTACCTCTAAATCATAACATCATCCTAGTACTTAGTATGGACGTATGGGGAAAAAGCCCTTACCTCAAGAGCTTTTTTTCCTAGCCGAACTCTAAGCCACATAGCGGTTCTCACAGGAACAACGAACAATCTTAAGACTTGTTTTTCAAATGCGAAAGCTCAACAACCTCACGAAGGACTTGCAAGAGAAAGAGTTCAAAGCTTCAAAAGCATAAATCCTAAAATTAGAGACAAGATGGAAATGGAAGAAGATATAGAAATGGTTGGAAAGGTGGTTGGAAAGGTGTTACCTTTACGTCACACGGAAGATAGAAGGGACGCAGCTAGACTTGAAAACACTATTTCATGGATGATGGGATGAGCGAAATTAATAGCTATGGATTTTGTTTAGAGCCGTAAGAGAAACTACAAGGATGGTGTGTGATATATCAATCAAGAGAGGCAATATATAGTACTTGTGATGGTGAGAAACTGTCAAGGGCACCGTTTTGAGACCTAGAGAAATAAACAACTAGGAGATTTCTCAATTTGTCGATTCAGATAAAATGAAATAGCTAATTAGAAGAACCCCACTCCATCAAATCTTAAACGTGGATGGATTGTAGAGTAACCGTAAATGCCACTAACTACTCTAATTAGTCAAAGTTATGACCTAAAAGATAGGACCAAATGAATCATAATACTGTGAGTGTTAACTAACCATAATTTCAACGTGGCTTTAGAAAAACGTTGGTAGCAATCTTCTTTTTCTATGGGATATTAGTTCTATTAAAAAGGAATAGTAAACTATAGCTTCTTACACCTTATCAATTTTGTTCACTACACTTATACTTTAATTATTTATTTATTGTTAAAAACAATTCATCCTATTTCTTACTATAAGAATTTCCCTTAATTAATATCAAAACAATGTACCACAGCCAAAGACAAACATAAGTACATAGAAGATTATTCTATCATAGTGAACCGATCAAGCAAACTAGATGACTAGAGATATAGTTCAGATAAACAAGACTAAGGACTCTAATTAACTAATTAAAAATAGAAAGTGTTACAATTTTCATAAATTCTTCGCACATAAAATAAATTATCGAACAACTAAATGACAACTTGAGAAAACTATTCAAAAGAACATGTATAAAATATTGGAATGTTACACCTGTCACCTAAAAGCTCTAGGCACATGCGCCATGCGCATGAATTCTTGTGGAAAGTCACTTTTCATGACTGTCTCGCCCCTGGAAGCCCTTGATTTTAGCCCAAGTTAGGTGGAAACTTTCCCTATAAATACTAGTCTTCCTCATTCACAATTTCTCGTTCATAACTGAAGCATTTTAGGAGGAAGGCTTTGCTAGGAGCCAAAGAGGAGTTCTATCTTCTCTTATCTTTTCTAGGGTAGTTTTTATCTTTCTATATTTTTGTCTTAGTTATCATGTGTAATTAACTAGATATTTAAAGGTTAGGGTTCTAAGATGAACCTTTGTTTACATTTGTTAGATAATTATTTAATTTAACGTCATTTTATTTCAATTTATTTCTTATTCGCTATTAAGTTTTATTTAGGATTAATTTATTTTGGTGAGGGCAACTCTAGATTAGATACTTAGGTCGTGACAGGGCTTAGCATTGCTATTACTATATAGAATCTTATATCTTGATATTTATTTTCGTATACTAGTAACTATTTGTCTAGGAAGTAAGTGATTAATAAACTAGTACCGAAAGAGAGTTGACCCTAGTAGTAAGTACTTAGGAGGTGACATTACTAATATTGAGTAAAATTTGTTGAACCTAAGATCTAACTGGTTTAGTAAATAGAGAAACAAGCACCGAGGGGAATAAACCTAACTAAGACCATGGTCCTCAACCTATAGGTAAGGTAGACGCTGATAGAGTTGCCCGTTTGTAGAACTACTTAGTGCGGGGTGGGGAGGGGGGAAGTGTGCTATGACTGTCCTAAGATTCATTGATGGGATGACCTACAAGAACATTAACCTTTATTGCCTTTGGAAATCTTGGATCGCCAATTTAAATCTATGTTTCAATTACCTTTGAATTAACAAGACCCTACACATAAGGATCACTGTGCGATTAGCAGGTGCAGTTAGCCATCAGAGGGATAAACCTAGATCAACCAAAATAGTATAGACCATGCACGTAAGGATCACCGTGCGATCAGCAGGTGCAAATTGATAACCAACTATATTAGAATGTCCCAACGACCACATCACTTGTATAGTCTACTTAAGATAACTAAACGTGATATGAATGTTATTTAAATATCCAACAAAGTAAATAGACGGGATTCAAAGAGTCATAATCGCTGCTTACTTTTCTACAACCAAAAACAGGTAACTTGCTCAGTTGCAAACAGATAAAAATTGCAATCTCTAACCCTTATCTCTTTTATTTTATATCGTCAACTTAAAATAAGTAACACTAATTGTTTGGACGAAACGACAATCCCTGTGGATACGTTACTTTACTTATCACTTTATTATTTGTTAACGATTTGGTACACTTGCCTCATCCGACCATCAAGTTTTTGGTGCCGTTGTTGGGGATTGTTGATATTTTCTACTAAGCAATTCAAATTACTTATTTCTATCTTTATTTTTCTGCCATTATTTTCCCGCATGTATTTTTCTGTTTTCAAAAATACAAAAATACAAAAAAAATCCAAAAATTCAAAAATACCAAAAAAGAAATAATATTATTCAGTTGACTCTGTCCTACCAAAACAGGTATTCTGCAAATTGATTTAGACATAAACAAAACTGAACGAGCACTTCAGAGACCAGCCCGAATTGCACAAGAAAGGACAGAGCAACCAGAAACAATCCTAATTCAAGACTATTCATCAGACAAGTTTGAAATGGGAGACGAACATCGCATTACCCTAGGAGACTAGATTGAGACATTTTAAAATTTTGTCTATGGTCATGCACACTTGAATAAATATTAGCATATCTAATTGATCTTTTAATACCTTGTTATCACCAAAACTCTAGAGGCATTGTTAAAACTTATTTTGTTAAAACTTATCATCAAAGCTGTCTCTTTCATAGCATCTGGTAGAGCAGCTATTTTGTCTTTTTCTGTCTACGTGTACAATCAGACAAAGGACATCAGGAACGAGACAACAACTGATAATTCATCTTTCAGCAAAGGAAATTCAAAGTACTTTCCAACGAGATTATCCATATCAAGCAAAGGGCCAACGTTCGTGATCAAAGCTTCTCAATGACTTTATTTGTGCTATCACTCTTCTCCAACGTCTCTCAAATCACTGCCTAAAAGGAGTTGAAGACCTAAAGAAGAAGAAGAAGAAGTAACAAGACTCTGCTATTCAACTATGTCATTAGTCTGTCAAATTTAATAGCACAAAAGACTTGGGATTATTTTCAAGTCAAATCATATAAATCCTAGGAAGCTTGTTCATTTGTTCAGTTTACACTTACTAGTTCGAAAAAGTCTAAGAACAAAATAACTTGTTTTCAGTTGGGGTAAAATTTTTAGAAGGTATCTCGCTTACATGCTTGAGCATACAAGTCTCTTTGTGAAACCTTGAGCACTTAAGAGTCTCAATCAGTTGGGATTGAGCAAAGGAAAGTCTTAAGCAGGGGAAGTCTTTAGGTAGAGGGTACTAGATCGTAAAAGTCTCTTATAGTTATGCTTGAGCAATTAGAAGTCTCTTGCAGTTATGATTGAGCATAGAGAAGTCTCTTGGAAGTGTTCTTGATCAATTTGTAATCAATTGTGATTATAATGAAATCCCTTGAAAGTGCAAGGGGACTGAACTACTTTTAAATTGGAGGAGGAACCAGTGTAAAATTGATGTGTGTCTCCTTTCTCTATCTCTATCTCTTTATCTTTGTATTTTGTACTTATCCGCTGCACTTAAACTCTGCATCAGAATCTCAGTATCTCAGATTATGATCAGGCTGTTTTTAATCAAAGAAAAAAAAACCACAAAAACCTTACACAATTCAACCCCCCTTCTTGTGTGTTTTTATCACCTTCAATTGGTATCATAGCACGATATGTGCTCTGCCACGGGAAAAGATCCAGTTAGAAAAATATGTCTTCAGTTAGTGAAACTTCAACTTCTGATGTAAACATCACAACTGAAAAGAATAACTACTCTGGTAAAACTCCATCCTTCAATGGAGATGCCACAAAATTTTCATGGTTGAAAAGCAAAATGTATAGTTACATTATATGAATTAATGATGAACTCTGAGATATTATTGAAGGACTCAACTTGGAAGTGAATGAAGAAGGTGTAGTGGCAGACAGAAGAAGTATGACTGTCATCCAAAATAAGATGTACAAGAAGCACCACAGAGTGCATGGAATATTAGTGGAGGCTCTTCCTCACGTTGAGTACATGAAAATTGGAATCAGATCTACAGGTAAATCTATCTTTAAGTCTCTTTGCTCCACTTATGAAGAAAATCTACAAGTTAAAGAGGCAAAGACAAACCAATTGGTTCACCAATATGAGCTTTTGAGAATGAAGGAGAATGAAGATATTGAAACCATGTTTTCAAGGTTTCAAACATTTGTATATGGTCTTCAAGTTCTAAAGAATAGTTATGGTCCCCGTGATCATGTCAAGAATATTTTAAGGAGTCTTAATGTCAAATTCAAACCAAAAGTTATTTCCATTCAAGTTGAAAAAGATCTTGATACGCTCATCTTGAAAAATCTCATCAGCTCTCACAGACAAAGGGGAGTTAGGGGCGTTGAGTAGTGTGGAAATAATGTCAAGGAAATCAAAGTTTGAGGAGTTGTAGAGGTTACTTAAATGTAAAGAGGCAAGTGTTTTCAAAATATCCAAGTCAAAATGGCTTAAAGAAGGGGATGAAAATTCTAAGTATTTTCATCGGTGTGGGAAAGCATGGGCGATTAAAAATTCTCTACAAGCTATTAAAGTGGATGGGGATTGCGTTGATTCTCCTACGGAGGTGCGAATGGTGGTGGTGGAATATTTTCATAGACAAGTGGGGGATACAAAGTGGGAGAGGTCTACCTTTGATGGGGTCCATTTCGCCATGCTTTCCATGGAAGAAAATATAAAATTGATTGCTCCGTTTTCACTTTTGGAGATTGAATCGGTGGTGCAGGAAAGCAATGGTAATAAAAGCCCAAGGCCCAACGGATTCAATTTTGCTTTCTATAAAGAATTTTGCTACGTTTTGAAACATGAAGTTTGAATTATGTTTGATCAATTTTATGCCAAGGAAAAGCTTCCAAAGAGCCTTCTCTCATACTTTGTGACTTCGATTCCAAAGGTGAAAGCACTGGTGTCCTTGAAAGAATATTGCCCAATTTCTCTTCTTGGATGTTTATATAAACTTCTTTCAAAAGTATTGGCGGCTACGCTTTCTAAGGTTATGAACTTTATCATTTCCGCGTCACAATCAACTTTTTTGAAAGGTAGGTATTTGGTGGATAGAGTGTTGGTTTTGAATTAAGTGGTAGACTTGGCGAAAAGGTCAAAACGGGAATGTTTGATTTTAAAGGTAGATTTTGAGAAGGCTTACGACTCTGTGGATTGGGGTTTTTTGGAGTATATGATAAGAAGGGTCGGGAAGGACGGTAAATGGGTAAGGTAGATGAAGACTTGTGTGTTTGGGGGAAATATGTCCATTCTTGTTAATGGGAGCCCAACATAGGAGATTAATGTTCAAAGAGGTTTGAATCAAGGTGATCCTCTAACGTCGTTCTTGTTTCTATTGGTGGCCGAAGGTTTTAGTGGCTTGATGACAAATGTCGTGCAACGGAATTTGTTTAAGGGGTTTGAAGTTAAGAGAGGTGGTACAATTATTTTGATTTTTCAATATGCCAATGATACTCTTTGCATTGGTGAACCAACGGTGGACAATCTTTGGACGCTGAAGGCTATTTTGGGAGGTTTTGAAATGGCTTCGGGGTTAAAAGTGAACTTCTATAAAAGTTCATTGATAGGTGTAAATGTCCCTGGAGACTTTATGGAGGCGGCTTGTGGTTTCTTGCATTGTAGAGAAGGATTTTTACTGTTCAAGTACTTGGGGTTGCCGGTGGGAGCCAATCCAAAAAAGGTTTCGACTTGGGAGCCTAGGAGGTAGAATTATTCTTCTTAATTCCGTTTTAAACGCAGATCCAATCTTCTTTTTGTCATTCTTGAAAATTCCGGCGAAAGTGGTTAAAATAGTTATCCGTATCCAACGAGAATTTCTTTGGAGGGGGCTTCGCGAGGTGGTCGAAAGATTTTCCAACCAAAAAGTAAGGGAGGTTTGGGGGTTAGAGACGCGAAGGTGGTGAACATGAGTCTTTTGGCTAAGTGGAAATGGCGTTTACTCCAAGATGAGTTACCTCTTTGGAAAGTGGTGTTGAGAGAAAAGTTTGGTGACAGTGTTAGCGGTTTAATGCCGGTAGAGGGGCTAGATGGCCAAGGTTCACATCGGGATGATGGAAGGATTTGATGACATTGGAAGTAAGTGTAGGCGAAGATTTTTTTACGAATAGGGTGGTTTGGAAGGTGGCTAATGGGAGGAAGACTAGCTTTTGGAATGAGCGGTGAATTGGAAACCTTCCACTATAGCTCACCTTCCCTCGACTTTATTCCATTTCGACTCAAAAAGAGGCCAAGGTACGGGATTTGTGGAAACTTCAAGAGGGGGAAGCGGCTTGGAACCTTTGTTGGAGGAGACAACCATTTCATTGGGAGGGTATTTTAATTTCAAATTTATTGGCTCTTATTGAAGGTCTCATTTTGGGGGAGGAGGATGATGTGTGAGTTTAGCCACCGGAAGAGGGAGGTTTATTTTTGGTTCGCTCTTCATATAGAGTTCTAAAGGAGATTTTATTGCTAAATGAAAGTTTGAGCGTCTTACAAGAAGGGGTGTTTGGTAATTTATGGAAGAGTCCGGCACCGTCAAAAGTTGTAGCATTTTTGTGGGCGTTACTTCTTGATCGTATTCCAACGCGATCAAATCTTGCGTTCCGACATGTTTTAGACCCGGGGGGTGCCGAGTACTTGTGTGTTGTGTGGACAAGGGAGGAAACAACAACTCATCTCTTCTTGCATTGCGAGGTTGTCTCTCGGATTTGGCGTAAAGTATTGGATTAGCTGGACATTAATTTTATCAACCCGCAAAATATGTTTGTTCATTTTGATTGCTGGAGTGGGGAGGTAATTTTGAAGCGTCTTAAGAAAGGTTTTTGGTTGATTTGGCATGCATCGATTTGGATGATTTGGAAAGAAAGAAATGCAAGGATTTTTAAAAACCAATTCAAGAATTATGATGAGATTGTAGATGATATTAAAGCCTTGTCTTAGTGTTGGTCTTTGAGTAGGTTGAAGATTACATCTTACCTCTACTATGAATGGTGTTAGAACCCGAGAGAGTGCTTAAAGAGAAGGTGATTGCTGGTGTTTTTAGGAGCAGGTTTTCAATCTGATATGGTGACAGGTTGTTGGTGCTGAGATCATGTGGGCTGGCAGTGTTTTTTTAGGGACTGTGTTGGTTTGTGCCTTGTGTATGGCCATGTATTTTTATGTTTGAGGGCTGTTGCTGTTTTCTGTCTGTTAGTATGGCTTCATGCGCCTACTACTTTTCTTTAACTTTTGTTGCCGCTGTTTGTTCTATTGAGCATCTTGCACTTCTTGTGCTAAGCTATTATATATATGATTATGCTGATTAAAAAAAAAAAAACAGTTAATCAAAGTTTAAAGACCTGCACTTTAGATTCTTTCTCACATAACATTAGTTTTTTTCCTAAACTAGTTGCTACAAATTAAATACATCGAGTAAGTTACACTGTTTCCATTCCTCTATCTGAACTGAACCAGAATTTGTATAAACAAAGTTTAAATCCTATAACCAGAAAGGGCCAGAAAAGAAGGAAATGGTATGTTTTGCAACAAACAAGCAGTTTTAAATAAAAATAAAGCCTACGTTTTGCTGATGAGATTAAACTACGCTCTCTAAAAACACCAACCCACATGTAGGCACAGCCAGAGTGAGCAATAAGGTTCCCAACAAGATCACAACAAGCAAGAGTAGGATTATCCGCAGCAACCACCCTTCTTTTCAAAAGCACTCGCATCTTGGTTAGGAACAATTATCCTGGTTCCCTTCAGAAGCCCTGAACCACCACCAGGATCTGCCTCATCATTGGCAGTAAGTGTTTTTTTGCTGATAAGTCGGTAAATTTCTGTTAGAATAGTCAGAAAGGCAGTTTCGACATTAGTGGACTCTAGTGCTGACGTCTCCATAAAGAATAGGTTCTCTCTTTGTGCAAACTCCTGAGCATCTTCAGTAGGTACTGCCTTTAGAGTTCCCAAATCACACTTGTTGCCAATTAGCATTATGACAATATTTGTGTCTGCATGACCCCTCAGTTCCTCTAACCACCTTGCCATGTGATCAAATGATTGACGCTTAGTCATGTCGTAAACTAACATCGCTCCAACAGCTCCACGGTAATACGCACTAGTTACTGCTCTGTACCTGAGACAATGAGAGAAGAGATAGCATTCAGATGCAGAGTACCAAATAAAAGTCTCAAGCATTCAAATAAAATTTGAAAAGAAACAACAATTGAAATTGTACCAATCAATTTGCAACCTAAGCTAATGCAGAAGAAGGGAAGCCAAAGCCACATAAAAAGATGGCAACAAATCATGTAGGTTACATATATTAACTTGCATGCAGAAACAAACATGACTGTTAAAACCAATTGCACCATTAGAACTTGTTTAGTACATGCAAAACAGTATGTATAGCGAAATTGTGAAGAATTTGTTGCATTTTGCATATGTATTAATAAAAATATTATCATAATTTAATGTTGTAATATTTCCTTCAAAAAGTATTTCCATATCTAAAAAAGATTGTTCGCCATATTGGATTCCAGAGAATATTTCTTTCATTTAAATCAATTCAAAGTTCAAATTCAGTTTTGATAGAAACTATCTTTACAAATTAAAATCATCCTAAATCAAGTTTACAAATAAAACCTCAAAAGAACCCACTAGGATGGCAATAAACCTCTTATTAGAAAACAATATAAGCAGCAATGGACGAAATTAATTATGAAAGTTATGCGCAGTTGTGTTTTATTATGTCGGTAATGTTTAATTTTAGGAATAAACAGAGATACCAAACAACATAAGACTCTTGAGTTTCTTGAAAAGGAACTGTCTTTAAAGTTGCAACAGTAGACTATCTCTTTCCTTAGTTAGTTTTATTTCCTAATATGTTGTATTCTAAATAGAGTAAAAATCAGCTGTAGATTCCATTCCCATTTTCATTTCTTTCCTAAAAAGAGGACACTCTGTTTTATATTTACGGCTAGTGTTCGTTCCTTGTAACTCATCGATAAAATAATCATTTTTCAATGATATTATTAATTATGTTATACCAATCCTAACAGATGAGTATTGGCTCAACGATAAGGTTGCTTCCTTGTGAGATTTAGGACATGCATGACACAGTCTCTCCGCCTGTGGGGGTATAGATTCATTATTCATACATCTACCCTCCCCAGAACCCACAAGGTGGAAACCATTGAGCATTCACCCGGCCTTTACCCCAAGCACCCACAACTATATCAACAACATGCAACAATTAATAAAGGAAATAAAACCACAAATTGTATTAAAATTTGACCCTCAAAACATATGATACATTACTCAATCCCAAATTGTAAATTACTTTTCAGCACAACTTTTCTTCCACCACCTTGTTGAATTACTATCTATGGAGCCGACACCGACATGGGCATCAAACACAACCTACGCATAGACACCACTAATACATTACACAGACACGGTTATCAAACACAACCCTTACACATAGACACCAGTAATACATTTTTTTATTACCATATTATAAGTATGAAGTTTCCACCGATGTTTAGTAGTGACTAATCTCCATCCAAAACCTCTTTGGCACACAAGTTTGATATTATAGATACAATGTTTCTACCGTTTTTTAGCGGTGACTAATCTCTACCAAGAAATCCATTGGGCATAAAAAGTAGGTTCTCCCTTTACAACCGAAATTTCTCAGTACCCCATACCACTTGCTTAAAGACCCAAATCCCTTGACATTTGACACAAGTAATACTTCAACAAGTAATTGAATACAACCACATTAACCATGACACGACGTCAATTAAAAGTGTCGACGCTATGTAGGTTACTATAATTCTTTTTTTTTTTGTTAGGCAGCCTAGTGACTAAAATTCACCTTTGTCAAGATGAATAAGTAGGGAGTCGGATGTTCGAACACCGACCTCTGCATATAATGCATGTCCCTGCCAACTGAGATATGCTCACGAGAACATGTCACTGTAATTCCTATACGCTCTCTTTTGGTACTTTTGTTAATAAGTGCTATATCTATATTCTAACACTAATTCTATAAAAACAAAAAAACAAAAACAAAAACAAAATATATGTGAATAATTTATGATGTGTTTGGACGGTCCCACCATCATCATCAACACAAAAAAAAACATTACAACAACAAAAACGACTTGAAATCAAATACAAAACGCAGAGGAAAAAAAACAAAGAAATTGCACCTTTCTTGACCAGCAGTGTCCCATATTTGAGCCTTAACAGTTTTATTATCAATAACAAGAGTTTTGGTTTGAAACTCAACACCAATTGTAGCTTTAGAATCAACGTTAAATTGATTCCTCGAAAAACGAGCAAGAAGTTGTGTTTTTCCAACGGCAGAATCACCAATCAACACCACTTTGAAAACGTAATCGATCTTCTGATTATAATCACCGTATAAATTCGACATCCTATGATTAAAAATTGAACAAATTCAACGTTGCGATTTAGAATATTTGCTATGATAAGGTCATCATTTTAATCATGAAGAGAATGAAAAGGTTTGTGTTTGGTGTTGAGGTTGAGGTTTGGGTTTTGGTTTGGGATGAAAACGACGACGTTTCTTTCTGTAAGAACTCGATCGGTTTTTTTTTGGTTGCAGAAAATATGACAATTTCGATTTTCGATATAACCTATGGTAAATTTGCTTGGCTTATGTTATGATGATAACGGAGTTTTTTTTTTTTAGGGATGATGATGATGATAACAGATTTGTAATTCAGTTTTTTTTTCTATTTTTCTTTGTAATTTGGTGTTATTTGTAACTGGGTTTGTTTGTTTTTTTTTAAGAGAAAAGTCTTGTTTGAAATTTTGAATGAAAGATACAAAGTCCAATACTCGTTTTTTCTTAATTTATTTTTTATTTAAACTAGATTTAAATATGTTTTTAGTTCATCCTCGTGAACTTAGTTCAGTTAGTATAGATATTACGTATTATATGCAAGGGTTGTGGTCCGAACCCGAACACACCGATTCTCCACAATTTAATTGTGTGAGCTCTAACCACTAGGCTACTTGACCAAAAAAATATTTTTAATCTTTACATTTTGCGTTCTTTTGAAGAGTAGTCCCTACGTTTCATTAAATGTTTCTAAAATACTTATATTTTATCTCCGTTATCAAAATTAGTCGCTGGTGTTAGTTCTCTAATGGAATACTGATGTGGTAGTTAGTGGGTCCCAATTATTTTAGGAGAATGCTAACTATTGCCCTTGGGGCATTAGATAATGGGATAAAAATAGAAATATAGTATTGGAAAATGGTGAAAAGTGATAAATTTAACTTTTTTAAAAGTCAAAATGTTGTTGAAACCAATGCAAACATGCTACTTTTGACTTCCTTAACCATTGCTCAGGGCAATGGTTAGCAAGACCCATTATTTTAAGGTTAAATATGTTTTGGTCCCTACATTTTGCATAACTTTGAAAAATAGTCTTTACATTTCGATAAATGTTTTTAAAATCCCTAAAATAATAACGATTATCTTTCAAAGTCACACAAAAATGTAGGACCAAAAACATGTTTGACCCTAAAATAATTGGGACCCACTAACTGTCACATCAGCATTTCGTTAGAGAATTAACAGCAGAGACTAATTTTGATAACGAAGATAAAATGTGAGGATTTTAAAAACATTTAATAAAATATAAGGACTATTCTTCAAACGGGTGCAAAATGTAAGGACTAAAAACATATTTAACCCTTTAAATTATTTGTTGAATCTTATGAAAATATGAAGAATCCAAAGAAAAAAGAAATACAATCAACAATATCAGACATTAAAAAAACCTTATATTGATCATATATAACAAAATATTATGTTTTGCAATAACATTTTTCTTCCAATTAACCTTTCACTTAATTATTTTTTATCATTATATTGTTTCTTGCTAATAAAAATGGAAAGAAAGACACATTACTAATTGTCTTTTTACTAATATATATAAAAAAAGTTTAATTACGTAAATGGTCCCTATAAATATTCAGAATTTTGTTTTAGACCCTACAAAATAAAATCATACTTTTTAGTCCCTGTGACATTTTCCTTTAGCATTTTAGGGACCGAAAATGCTGACTTAAATTTTTTACAGGGACTAAAAAGCGCGATTTTATTTTGTAGGGACTAAAAATGAAATTCTAAATATTTATAGGGACCATTTACTTAATTAACCCATATAAAAATGATACATCATTACAAGTTGATTTTAATCTTTCAACTGGCAACAAACACGTGCAAAGCACGTGCTGATTCGAAGCGGGGATGCATCAAAGTGCATTGTAATACTATATGAATTGACAAAATAAGCACGAGCTGATAAAGCCGGCGTTAATGATAAAAGAGAAAATTACATTGACTTCCTTTAAAGTTTTCTTAAATAACACAAGCACCAATTCTAATTTTTCAAACACATCAATCTCCCTTCATTTTATCCATTTCAATAACTTTGTAAATATGCAATTTAATTTCAGTCATTTTGGTTTGTTTGCAACTATTTTCTCTTTTCACAATTAAGTTAAATGAGATTTTCTTCTCGCAATGGAGAAACAATAACAACATTTGTTTTTACCATCAAATAGAATCAAACACCGGCAATAACATAAGTGATCAAAATATTGTAACAAAAAAAAAAAAAAAGAATATGAAAATGAGAAGAATTTTGGTAGATGGACATTGTGGTTGATCAATGAAAAGGAAATAATCATTAGAGTATAAAAATTAAACCACCTTGAGTGAAAAATGGATAGAAAAAATGGTCGAAAATTAAGTGAGTTCATACTTGTATGAAGAGGTTAATTTCTAAAAAAAAAATGGAATTAACAAAGTCTAAATTGTGTTATATTATAAGAGAAGTGCTTGTCAATTTGATAAAAAAAATAAGGGAGATTAGTATTTAGTTAAAAAATAGAGTGGATGTTTGTGTTGTTTAAGAAGACCTTAAGGAAGGTTAGTGTAATTTACCCATGATTTTTTTAAGAGTAATTTGCCCATGAAACAGTCATTGAAATAGTTGTTATCAAATATCATGAAGTGGTAAACTAAAAATAATAAAATTAATAAAGATTGTATTATTGATAATTATGTCGTTACGAGTCTCGTGTATGAATTGTACAACTACATTATTTAGTAACTCGTTCTACCAACAAAAATAACTAGTGACTCATTTATTATTTTTTCAGTGTTTTTTTATAGTCAATGTTTTAAAATATATAGTAATTAATAATCTACAATAAAAACTATTACACCCATCAGTCCTTATTATAAGAAGAAAAACAAAAAAACATCAAAACAAATGCAATCATTAATTAGTGAAACTTTTTGAATATTCTTACAAATATATGTTGGAACAAAATGTGTTTAACATTACCCTTTGAGTTTTGATGATAACAAGGTATTAAAATATGTCAATTGGATATGCTAATATTTGTTCAAGGGTGCAGGACTATAGACAAAAATTTAATGTCGTTATATATCAAACATAGGTTTTGGAAGAACAAATGAGAGCAATGGAATTTACAAAATGGAAGCTTGAGTTACAAGATAGAGTTTGAAAAAGATAGCATCTGAAGTTCATCAGAAGCTGCTCATCAGAAGTTGTCTACCTGAAGCTGAAGTCATCAGAAGCTGCTCACCAAAAGCAGTCTATCAGAAGCTGACGTCATCAGAAGCATAAGATCATCAGAAGCTGAAGAATGGAATATTCAAGTTGTTAAATGTTGTTATTCCCATGCCTGGCATTGCAGAAGAAATGAAAGACTAGAGCAACTGCTAATTCAAAGGAATTTGAAGGCATTGGATGCTTATCCACTGAAGAACGCAGAAAAAGGACATAATACAATTATACAACCACTACTCCACTCTTCATGTCTGCAATAATACAACATAACAGCTATATCAACGCTGGTGTCTCTCTACTCTTGGATTGGATTTGAAATTGTTCCTTCACAGGACAATAACCATATCAGGCAACAAATCATTGGTGATTTGATCAAGCTCTAACAACGACTCTCTTTGATGTGCTAGCACTTTACAACGTTCATTTCACACCTCTATATAAAGGAGTGAAGACTTGAATATTGTAAGAGACTCACAACAATTTTACAAGTGTCAAACCTCTGCTGAAATTGTTTCACATCAAAGTTCACTTAGAATTTCTTAACAACTTTCATATCTTAGAAATTCTAGAGTCTTAAGAGTATGTATCTAATTTGTATTGTGAACACCACTGATTGTATATCAAGTGTTCAACCTCAAACAATTTTCTTTATAATTTTGTTTGAATATAAGTCTCTTGCAGTTGTGCTTGAGCATAAGAAGTCTCTTGCAGTTTTGCTTGAGCATAGAAAATCGCTTGCAGTTGTACTTGAGTAGTTTGAAGTCTCTTGCTTTTAGGCTTGAGCAGTTGTAATCAAATATTGATTTTAGTGAACTCTCCTTGGAAGTGCAAGGAGGAGTGGACTACTTCCGGATTGTGGGAGGAACCACTATAAATTGTTTTGTGTCTTTCTTCTTTCTCTCTCTCTCTCTTTACTTATCTGCTGCAGCTAGACTCTGAACACTACTTCAGAAGCTGAACTCTATCAGGTTCTGAACAGTGATTTCAGTTTTAGGAGAAGAAAAAGAAAACACAATTCAACCCCCCCTTCTTGCACCTTCAATATACCCTCATAAAAAATTGTGAAGCATTAAATACACCCACTAATATTAAAAAGACAAACATTAGTTAAGGGGTAGAAAAAAAATTTAAACAACAACTGCACCTTCAAATTTGTGACATTTTCTTATAAATAGAACCAATTTTTTTTTTTTAAAAAAAATTCTTATATATATAGGACCAGCTGGAGTATTTTATAATATGACATGGTGGTTTGACTTCTTTGATTCTTCGTTGTTTCCAAGTATGTTGAGATATGTAGGTTCCAATGTGTCTTGTTTTCTTACACTCTGGTTATTCAAGGTCTCATCTTATTCAAGTTTTTCATTTTTGAACAAGCAAAAAGGAAATATATTAGAAACACAAAAGGATCCTCAAGCACAAGGTGTGATTAAGAAATCTCAAGAGTACACAGTTACAAACTCTAAAAAATGAGTACAAAAAAACCGACTAGCCAATGCCCAAACAAACAAAAGGCCTCGACCACCACATCTGAAAATTAGGCCGAATTGAAATATTAGTTGGCTTTATCCACCAGAAAGAATGTAATTTGAATTTCTCTACCAACTGATAGATGTTACTCTCTTTATTTTTGAAGACCTGGCTATTTCTTTCATTCCAAATAACGCACACGCAACACATCCAAATAAGGTGCATAAAAGAACAACAAACACGCAAACCACATGTCAAGTACACAAACTGATAAAAATGAGCTGACACACCAAATGGCTCAGTTGTAGCTACACCCAACCAAGAACGAATATTGCCCCACAAAGCTGCAAAAAACGGAAAAGAAAGGAACAAATGTTGAGCAGTCTCATTATCAGCGCACCCCGCCACACAATGTTGATTAGCGTGAGGGGGAGAACACCACGCGCTAGCAAATTATCCTTCGTCGGCAATCTAATTTGAAAAGCCGCCACACTAGAATAGACACCTTCAAGGAAAACTGTTTGTGCCAAATTAAATCAGATAACATGTCCCATGTCTGAACCGCCTGACTGGTAAGCATTTGGTAAACACCACGGACCGAGTAACCACACGCCGGATCAATCCTCCACAACCACTTATCTATAGAATTTTGCTGCAAAGAAATGTCAGATAATAAAATCCCACACTCGCTTAAGAACTCCTCCCACGCCCATAACCGTCGGCGCCACTACCACGTCGCCCCACCATCCTCACACCCTAACAAAAACATCTCCGCAATCGAAATAAACTTATTCACAGCTAAATCGAAGAGACGTCCAAACTGCACACACAAAGGCAAAGATCCCACCCAATGTTCCGACCAAAACAAAGTATTCTCCCTGTTCCCAACCTTGCACACAATGTTATCCCTAAACCACACACCACCTACGTCGCCTAACCCATCTCGAATACTCGCCATCTCCTTCCACCACGAAGAACCACTCCGGCCCCCAACCTCCAACCTCCCATCCTCCTTACCATAACGAGCTGCCAACACCCTATACCACATACTTCCTCTATTAACTAATAACCTCCAACACCACTTACCTAATAGAGCAATATTAAACTCCCTCATCCTCTTTACCCCCAAACCTCCATAATCTTTTCGCCAACAAATATTATTCCAACCAACCCATGAAATTTTCCTATGATCCTCACTCCCACCTCAAAAAAAAGTTTTATAAATAAAGATTCCAAGGCAGAGATTATACCTGGTGGGGCTTTGAAGAACGAAAGAGCATAGACAGGAAGAGAGAACATTATAGTTTTGAGGAGAACCAGACGACCACCAAATGAAAGAAATTTACTTCGCCACCTAGAAAGTCTCTTTTTAATTCTTAATAAAGCTGGGTCCCAAAACAAGAAACGCCTCAGATTCCCCCAATCGGAAGACCCAAATAAACAAAAGAAGCCTTCCCCACTTTGCAACTCAGCACTGACGCTGCTTCATTCAATCAGGTATCTGAAATATTTTCCCCCACCAACAAACTCTTATAAAAATTCACTTTCAGCCCCGACATTGCCTCAAAAAGAAGAAGGACAACCCACAATGCATGCACATTTGCCCAACTTCTAACCCCCACAAGAAGTGTATCATCCGCAAACTGAAGATGAGAAACAATCGTTGGAGCATGCGCCCCTACAGAGTACCCAGTAAAAATATTATTTTCAACCATTACCTGCATCATAACTGTAACACCCCGTTATCCCAAACCTAATAATAATAATAATAATAATAAATAAAAAATAATCAGAGTTAAACACGAACGGGCATGTCACACTACTTTTCAAAATTTCTTAAATAGGATAAAATACTATTTAATTAAAACA
>Ga0315913_1003399_pt1 | contig 19104 bp, 8 predicted proteins | sample MpolsnodulesMG_FD_207736 | JGI IMG/M metagenome (GOLD analysis project Ga0315913, IMG submission 207736) | Medicago polymorpha root nodule microbial communities from Los Angeles, California, United States - small nodules | ecosystem: Host-associated > Plants > Roots > Nodule | place: USA... | reverse complement strand
AATTTATTTAATTTATGCGTAAACTCTTGAGTTTTTGAACAATTTTTTTGCGTACATGCTAAGAACATTGCTAAAAGTTCCTCTGGAAAAAATTGTCGCAAAATTTGATTTCTAAGTCCAGATTTTGTTAGTTTTATCTGTAACTTTTATCGTTTTAAAAAATTCATATTTAATTCTTTTCAAGTTAAAAAATTCTAAATTTTAGTAAATGAACATCTCATAGTGTTCTAAACTTGTGTCAAAAAAATTGTTCAAAAATTTAAGAGTTTAAGGATAATTAAACAAACTTTGTTTTAGCCGGGACTAAAATTAGAAGTAATTTTTTTTGTTGGGACTAAAAAACCTATTAAAATTAAGTAAGGACTAAACTTAGTAGTTCCCAATTTTATAAGGACCAAAAACATATTTAACCCTTTTTTATAAACCAATATTGGACAATGTTAGATGAATTTCTTTTCTTTTTTTGTATGATGATAAATGAATTTCTATTTAATCACATGTTTATATTCCCGATGAAAACATTTTTATCACACATCAAATCTAAAGTAACAACTTGTAGCGTCTGTAAAACCGAAATAAGTTTGCATTGAGATACGAGAAATGAAAGTCGTATATAATATTTATCGCATTCGCACTAACTTCAAAGTTAAAATTTGTAGTTTCCGTAGAAACGGATGAAAATTTGATTTGGGCGCAAAAATTGTGAAGGGGAAAAACACCAAATCTCTTAATCCATGTGAACTCTTGAACATCCACATCATGATGACCAAGGATTCTCATGGTAATTAACAAAACTCAAATGAAAATAAAAATTATGATATGAAATCCTGAAATGGATTCCTCTCAATGTTTCATATTAGATTTTACTCAACGTCAATTTTAATTTCAAAAGACTATTTACCAAATTATAGCTGTGTTCCATATGAGATCAATCCTTACTCATCAATCCAAATAAAGTTAAAAGATGTGACCATAATATTGAATCCCATTTTGATCACTAAGATAAAAGTAGTGAAACACTAAGATTGAAATTAAATACCGTTTAGATTTACTCATTGGTCACTCAATTTATATTCCAAAATTATGGATCACCTCCTCACAAATTTGACCAAACGAGTCAATCAATGTCAGTGTGAGACACAAATAATGCAAGAAAGGTCACATTGAAGATAGAGGTCAAACCAAATCAAAGATTAGAGAAAATATAGGTCGTGGAGTACGAGGTTCTTTCATAGAATTTTGTTCAGAAATATCAAACAGTATCCAAATTTCTTTCAATATCCAAAGCTACAGTACTTCATAATTCAATTTTCATTTTTTGAAATCTAATTATCACTCCATTTTTGAAATCAAATTGACATCTAAAGAACACACTTTTCTACATTATGAGCTATGCATAACTTTTGAATTAAAGTTATAAAAAAAACACCCTTTTCCACATTATGAATTATAACACCATTTTTAAAATCAAATTGAGATCTAAAAAACACCCTTTTCCACAAAATGAATTATCATGCATAATTTTAGAAATTAAATTGAGATCCAAAGTAAGATCTTGACAACAAAACAATGAAAACCAAGATCATATTATCATATAATCAGCCCAAAGTCACTGTCATGTTTGACAATTAACAAAATAACCCAACAAAGCCTCTCTCTTCTTAAACTAAACTACCACTACATGGAGATTTTACAAATGCAATTACATTAATGACATGAAACTTAATAATAATAATAATAATAAAATCTAATAATAAGACCACACCCACTTCTACACTTAATCACTACTTAATCATCAAGATTAAGAGTTAACTAGACTCCATCTAATCATCTATGATTCAACACTGACTTCAGTCATCTGAGGCTTAACCTTAGGAGGCCTACCCCTTCCCCTTCCACTAGTAGTTGGAACAGCAACAGCAGCAACACTTGGAGCAGCATCATCATCATCAACCTCAGCAGCAGCAGCAGCAATAGCACCATCTCCACCACTTGGATTTGAAACATTCTCAGTCCTTTGAACTTTCTTTGGCCTACCCCTTCCTCTTCCACTTGAAGCAGCCTTAGGGGTCTTGGGAGGTGCATTAGGGTCCTTAGGGGGACGACCTCTTGGCCTTGGTGGGGACAGAACAGCAGCTGGTGGTGGAGCCAATGGATCCTTTGGCTTTGGTGGTCTTCCACGTCCTCTCTTTGGTGGTGCATTTGGATCAGGCTTCATGTAGTTGTTCTTTGCAAAAACAAGGTCACCATTTTCCTTCATCTGGTTAAGGTGATTTGCAAGAACAATTGAATGGCCTTCTGGTAATTCTCCATAGATTGATTCTATGTAGTTAGAAATTGATGATTTGTTTGAACCATTTGGTTCATTCAGTGCTTCCAGTGCCTTCATAATCATCTACAAAAAAACAAGAACAAAATCAAAAATCAAATTTTTTTCAGAAACAAAGATACCATGTTGAGAAAATCATTCAACATGTTAATGGGTTAGTGAAAAAACAAAGAATTTCAAGATTAATTGAGCTGAAATTAATGAAAAGAACTTTTTTCTGTTATGGTTAAATTTGTCATAAACCCTAATTTTTTTTCCTTATTTGATTACAAAAACAGCTCAAGATTACAATTTTGTGAGGAAAAAAAAAAAGTACCCAAGTGAGTAAAAATTGTTAAATCAAACAGATCAGTGAAAAAATTGCTACTTTATTATGGAAGAGTAATTTTCTTGAAAAAATAAGAAAGGGGGTGTATGTTGAATTTGGGGGGTGAATTTACCTCAGGGTATGGAGGAAGTGAAAGAGGCTTATTAACCTCTTGAGTAGCCATTGAAGCTTGAAAATAGTGAGAAAAAAAGAGCTAAAAAAATTGAGAGAAAAATATTGAGAGAGAGATAGAAAATTTTAAGAGAAATGAGATTGTGTTTTTGATGTGTGTGATAGTTGCAAGATCTGAGGATTGAATTTAAAGGAAGAAAAATGTATTAAAGATTGGAAAGAAATTAAATATATTAAAAAAAGTTTACTCCTCTTTTTCCCAACCTATATCTTGTGTTCATCTGAATAAGTAAATGGACGGCTAGGAATCAATAAAATGATGATGATCTAATGGTTGAGATTTTGTTTTGGAGAATATCACATGGATTGATGACATGGCATGGGTGTGTTAGTTCACAGAAATATTTGGAGGTACCTACTGTCTTTTGCATGCTTTGTTCTTTTGGATGAGGTTGGCTGATGTAGACTATCTCAATTTTGAATATTTTCATTTTTTTTTTATTTGAGAGTTTTTTTGACTAACATTTAAGGAGTTAAAAATTATATACTCATAGTTTTTTTATAAAAACATAAATGATATTATATATTTATTATTTTTTTCTCAATGATAAATATAATTTAGTCTCATTTTTTTATATTGGTTTGACTGAAACTTTTATTTAGTTTGAAAAAAATTATCTAATTTATTTAAAAACATATTTTTTTCAAAGTCATATTAATTAAAATATCAATGAATATGACAAAATAAAAAAAATTAACTCAAAAAGTTATTATAAAATATAAGAAAAAATATTTGATTTCATTTCATAAAATAAGCAGGCTAAAAATATTTAGTCAAATTCTTTATTTGATTTCATTTAATAAAATAAGCAAGCTAAAAATATTTAGTCAAATTCTTTACTAAAATAATAGTTGGTGTGACTTGACGCGCATATTATCGGTTTGCTAACCATCCGATTATAGATTTGATTATAATGTGTGTACAAGATTACGTGTTGGGAGGCACCGACCTCTTAAATGAATTTACGCACTTTAATGTGAGCTAGTCAAAAGTTGAAATTGTACCCATCGTTTTTTGTGATCTTTGCGGGTTTTCTGTATAAAAGTTTGAATCCTATTTTACTTTAAAGTGTAATATAGAATAAAATTTATCAAAAGTGGTGCGGTTTAAAAAGATTACCATAACAAGAATGGAGTAAGTCGTACATCGAAAGTAACTTTGATTCTCATTTCAGAAAGTCATGCATGATAAATACGGTGTATCATTTCTAATTCAAGACATAGAGATATTATTCTTTTAAAATAACTATCAAATATATTGAAGTATGATCAAGGCCCAACATGGCCCATATTAAGATACACAAGGTTTAAAAATCTTAGTAAGAGAGTCAGCTAAACAATTTCCATTACACATATAAGGGGTCGAAATAGGTTAGACTGACCCAGACTTTGTAAGGCATAAGTCTGGTCTACTTCAAAAAGTATAGGCCTGAGTCTGGTCTATTACCCGTCATGAGCTCATTTTTATGGCATTGTTTGGCCTTTTTAAAGGCCCGATGAAGCCTAAAAGCTTATTTTACCCTAAGGTCTAGCCACACCTATAAGGCTACTACTAATTAAGTTAAATCTTATGAAGGTCTAAATCACACGTATAGACCTGCTACTAAATAACAAAATCTTATGAAGGTGCAATCACACCAATAAACTTGCTAGTAAATAACCAAAGCATATGAAGGCTTGAGTTAATTAAAAAAATCAACAATATTAATAATGAAAGAGAATTTATATATAAAAAGCTTAATATGTCGACTTGACAGGCTTAATAGGCATTTTTGTATGCCTTGACCTATCCTATTTAATTAAATAGGCTTTATAAAATGTTTGATCCTAGCTTTCTTATTAAACGAGTTGGGGCGAGTTAGGTTTTAAATAGACTACGTCGTAAGCCCATGTTGGGTGGCCTGACCTGTTCCCACTCCTACGTATAGTGTGACTACAAGATATATACTTAAACTTTAACCCTAATTACCAAATGTCTTCCAAGCACTTCTCTATACACCCTTTGAAATCTTTTTCCTTCTTCAATTATTGAAAAATGATCTTACTTTCAATTTCAAGAATTCAATCAACATAAACGAGATTTGACGCAAAACAAATTTCATTCAAAATTGCAAACGATTCATCTAGTAAAAAGGATTATTTAATCCTTTTTTCTTCCAGCAAGCCACAAAAAATGATTTCCATTGTGGTTCTGAATTACACGTAAAATCCCCTAATAAGAGTCATTGATAGTTGCATCAATGTTTATTTGGAAGTGATTCAAGTGAGGTATTTATCGAACCACATGCAAAGGACTCAGTCTCGGTGTCTTCATCGTAGGAAAGTGGTGAAGGTAGGTCAACTCATATTGCTATTATCTTAGATACTTAATGGCTTTCTTGTTAGCATAGCCAACATGTATGATTTTATCTTCAAAATATTTCAAGTTTTTGGACCCGTAAATATTGTATTTCATAGTAGCTATATTTTTATGATGTAGACCTAAAGGTTGATAAGTTTTATGTTTAAAATTAGAAATTGTATCTTGATTATTCACTTATAATAAAAAGCATTTCGTTATTATGTTTGTTTCAAAGTAATAAAGTCCTTATCGTATTTAGTATGACTAATGGAACAATAAGTGTGATCTAATTGTGAGACCTCATTAATCATAAGCACACTTGTTCTTAAACTATATGTAGTCAAGCTTTAATGCGAAGTGGAATAACAATAACACGTAAAGATTATTATGTGAGTAAACTAATGATCACATATCAAGGATCATGAATATGAAATATCAAATCTTTACATAAATATTAATATTAAAAGTAATATTTATACATAATTGATCTGCCATAAGAATACTACATAGCGTGTAATACAAGTGTCATAAGATATTACCATAGTAGTTATGGTGTGCGTTACCCTTCAATCTGAAACCACTATGATTCTATATGTGGTGTTGAGTGATTTGTTATCGTTTAAACATTGTATGTAACAATATGATTATAATGTTGATATATGGAAACTCTGCAAATTATGTAGAGAGCTGCAAGTGACCTAGATGGAATTTGTCTTTCCTACATAATAGGAATAACGTCTATGTGCACAATATTGAATTATAAAAGAATGACATGGTCTATGTCATGTGTTCAATACAAACATAAGGAAAAAATAATAATTGTACACATGAAAATTATAATATAAGAGTTTCATTAAATCAAATGATATTCTCGTTACTTGAATAACAATGATGTATTGTCAAATACCGCTCACTATATGTGTAATTACATATTTGTATGATTACAAATATGTCATGTCGTGATTTCTCTTCATTGGCAGCAGAGCCAATTATGAAACCATAAATCCAATTTTTTTAATTACATATTTTATGTATGCAAATATATTGTTTTTAATTTGATTAAAACATTGTTCGATTCATGATTATATGATAATCTCGATATCCCGATTAATTATTTATATATGCATATTATATGTATAAGTGATACACATATTACTTCATGTGATTTATGTATATGAGATATACATGTTGAATGGACCGTTCATTTGAGTTCATATGTTCACTTGAATTAGTAAGTCGCGATGCATATGAGTGTACAGTTGAATCGATATGTTACTTTGAATTAGTACATTGGTTGTGAATCAGAACAATGATTTTGTATCAAGTGCTAATATTAACCCTAATCGGGTTTACGTTATAAGGGTTGCATCATAAATATTATGTTGTGATTCCAAGTGTTGGTACCCATTAGGGTTAGCGCCAATATGAAAATTTTTATGAAAATTTCATAAAAATTATTATGTAGCTTGAATCAACGAAAACCTCGCTCTACTTTGTAAAGTGTGATATTTTGGCGTTAATTACAATCCTACAAAAAAAACTTTACCATTGTATACTCTAAAAATAGAAGACATCAATATCTATGAATTATAATTCATTTCTAAGTATGTTCATATTATAAAGTTGTCGTAGGATTGTCTCGTAAGTATATTTAGATCATAAAATGTTACAAAGTTCATTGATATATTGGTGTGCAGGTTTGAATCAATAATATCCCTCCTTCTACACTTAGTTCGTGTTAGTTTTTTTTGACAAAAGAACGTGATGTAGGATTTTTTTACATTTACAACACTATAAAAAATATCTCTATATGTATGTCTCCAAACAATTTTTAAAAAAAATTATGTACATTTAGGTATATGATTAATTATGCACAATGTTGACATGAGATAAACTATTATCATGGTCTTAGATTTAGCTTAGTGGGAGCAAGAACTTTTTTTAAGTGGGCTAACAAAATAAAACACTCTATAATTAACAATAAAAGTAAAACAAAGTGGGGGCAGCTGCCCCCAATTAGCTTGCCAAAGATTTGTGTATGCTCATCAACACTAGTGCTAAAGATGTAGCTTTCTCCCTACGAAGTGCATTTTCTATACTAATAAGATGTAATGAGATTATTAATATAAAAAAATGTAAGTTTCTTCCAAGCGATATACATTTTCTGTATTAATATCCAATTGTTATCTTTTGGGTCTAACCTTTCTAAATTAAGTATAATAAGATTATAAAGTTTTGAAGCAATAGTTGAGAACAATCCATATGATGGATTAGAATAAGGAGTTATTCAGCTAACTTGATAATATCCAAGAGTTGTATGAGATACAACTAGAGAGTTCCTACCTACATTACTAAAAATTTTGTAATCAACCTTAGTTAACTTAAAACAAAATGAAATATATATATATATAGCAACCCACTAGAAAGTCTTTCAATGAGATTTTCCAAATCAAATATTGAGGGTCATTTGATTTGAGTAAAATAGTAGAATGCATTAAAGTAGATTACCATGACAACTAAAATATCAAACAACTTTTTGCGATCAATTTTGGAGAACGATAAGTTTCATGGAAATAGTTTTATGGACCGACACTAAAATTTGAGGATTATACTGAAGAAAGTTATCAGAGCTACGCACACATGCCACACAAAAGAAGCATATTGTTTTTAAGACTGATACTGAGTAACCCTAGGCAGCTATATACTCCCTCCGTTTTAAAATGAGTGTCACTTTAGCCAAAAAAAAATGTTTCAAAATGAATGTCACTTTACATTTCCAATACAACTTTCATTTTTTTCTTCCAACTTTACCCTCAATAAATACTCCAACTTTTCTCTCACACAATTTTCAATACAAATTTAAGTTAGTCTTTTTCTTATAAAGTAAGGGCAGTTTAGTAAAATTGTTATGTCTAATGATTATTTCATTCCATTTCTTAATTTGTGTGTCAACACTTTGAACGACACTCATTTTGAAACAGAGGGAGTATAAATTATATACACACACCCTCCCCTGTTATTCATTCATATTTATATATCATGCGACAACATTATTAAACAGTACTTCAACACCTCTTTGCTTGAGCCTCCTTCTGGGAGTTGAAGTAGACTTTAGCCATATAAAGACCAAGATTCATTTGATTTGTAAAATAACGAGTGTTGAAACTGACTCTACTGCTTGGCTGCTCCACCATTCCTATTGGTCCCTTCTGATCAAACAGAACCAATATGTATCGCTGGATACCCACATGTGGCTTTGGTCCTATATATAGAAGAATCTCTTTTCCTGCAACACCAAAGAAAATTAATTAAGGTTTTTTATTCATTATTTTTATATTTCTATAGTTAATTATAGAGTACGTATAAAATATGATGAATATAAGCACGTGATAAAAACTATAGTTATACTAGATCTTCTACCCATGCTACCGCACGGGTCATAAACATTTAAAGATTATTTAAAATGCAATATCATACTAACCATAAAATTTGATGAAGAAAAGTGGCAATCGGACCAAAGTCTATCAATAGAATACATATTATTATCTTCCGAATAAGTTATACCTAATATCCTCTCTCCCTCTCGGTAGTTCTACCAATAGACAACCCTAATACAATCACCTCGATCTAGAAAAGGAGACTTTTGACCCATGCATCACACAGGTCTATTAAATAACACAAACGATGATAACAAAGATATAATATTGCAATATAAAAACGTCATAATATCTCGTGTAAGGACATTTGAATTTTACCAAAACTTCCATTTTATTTTTAACTAAATGTTTAACTGGATTGATTAAACTTATTTGCTTGCTTACCAAAAGACTATAACTTTTTTCCAAGGGAAAGTAGAACTATTTAAATACACAAACCATTTAGTCCCATTGAACAACTGTTGGTAATGCATTCCCTTCTTGGAGCTGCCATTGGCGACAACCGTTTAGAACTTGTGTTAAAGACAACCGAAAATTACATAAATATTACACTATCACAACATTTATTCCCTCAAAATCTAGAATCACGGGTAAAATTGAGTAAGGCATGTAAAGCAAACAATAGGTAATAGCAAAGTAGTTTCCATGCGTAAAGGCATTAGATCAGAGACATTATAGCAAATGGTTGTGGAAAGAAAAGAACCCCTAAGTATGACTTTGCCGACATACACCACCTTAACTTCATCAATAATAAACAAATGCAATATATGTTATAAAAAAGTAAAAAAAAAAAAAATCAGGCATTTTAAAAACGCAAGAGCATTCAATCCAAGTTGTAGTTTTGTTTAACTCACCTTGGTGGTTAACAATTCCAATATATTCCTTCACATTACTTCATACCATCAATACCAGAAACTCATTGCATGTATAACTCATGAACTCATTTATATTATTGTTTATAAATGACGATTGTTCTAATGTATTGTCTTCCACCTCTATTTTCTATTCTCATTGCAAACGTAAATGGCATATGATAGTGTTTCATAAATCAAACAGTTGAGTTCAAATGGTTAATAAGTTCCATAAATAATGAAATGTTCGTTTCTAGGAGGATAATTCTTGGTTAAAGTTTACTTACTTTCCGATCGAACTCTAGATTACCAGATTCCCTTTTCTCTCTGAACCAGAGGGTTATTACAAAAAAAATGACATAGTTTCATCGTTATTCTCCTTAAAAAAACTAAATATCAATTGTTCAAAATATACTACAGTACTTCAACACCTCTTAGCTTGAGCCTCCTTCTGGGAGTTGAAGTAGACTTTAGCCATATGAAGACCAAGATTCATTTGATTTGTAAAATAACGAGTGTTGAAACTGACTCTACTGCTTGGCTGCTCCACCATTCCTATTGGTCCCTTCTGATCAAACAGAACCAATATGTATCGCTGGATACCCACATGTGGCTTTGGTCCTATATATGGAAGAATCTCTTTTCCTACAACACCAAAGAAAATTAATTAAGGTTTTTTATTCATTATTTTTATATTTCTATAGTTAATTATAGAGTACGTATAAAATATGATGAATATAAGCACGTGATAAAAACTATAGTTATACTTTATCCTTAAAAAAATATTTAGCTATATTTTATATGCACTAAATAAAGTGTTGTTTCATGATTGTTCTCTTTGAAACAGGTGGACATCGGGCGGGTTCAGACCCAAAGTACTCCACCGGCCCAAACCGTGGTTTGAATATACAGGCCTACTTCCACCCATTTGTCCCATTCAGATTATACGAGTTACGAGTCACGGGTTTGAGATTCGGTTTTTGCGGGTATCATCTTAAATTAGGGAGGAAGAAAAAGATAATGATGAGAAAGAGGAGTCACGTCTACATAGTCTCTCTTGTCTAACACAAGTGGCTTTTAGTGAACATGCATGGGCTGTTGTGGAGGTTCGGTAGAGATATTGTCGATGGTGCATAAAGATATCGGTGTAAGGAACTTTGGTAATTGATGATTTTGTGTTTTTTTTTTGAGAGAAGTAAAATTGGGTATTTAGGCAATCCGTAAACTACCACATTGCTCTCAAACATACTATAATTAACATTAACAAACCGTTGAGACATTTTACCAAACATATAGAGTGCAATTTTCAAATAACTAAGAAATCTAACAATTTCTAAACCACAAACTACCACATTGTACCCTAAACAACATCTAAAACAATTTCTAACTTAATTCATCACTAACGATCATCAAAACTAACATGCAATCCCAATTTCTAAAAACCTAAAAATGTTATTTTCTTCAAAAAAAATCTTAAATTTCAACCAAAAAAATGCAATAAGGTAGGATAAGCAACACTTACCTGATATTGTGGGAGAAATTGAGTTTGAATGGTGCAAGAATGAAGAAAATCGAATTTGAAGGGGAAAAAAATCGTATTTGAGAAGTTTGAAAATATAAGTGTTTTGGTTATGTTCTGATGTATATACACTTAAGTCACGCTGCGTGACTTAACTAACGCAGCCTGACTTAAGTCGCACAAATTCTTAAGATGCGTTAGTTAACTCACGCAGCGTGAGTTAACTAACACAGGGGTATAATAGTTCAATCAGTTGGGCGCGAGCGAATCTTGTTGGAAGAATAGCAGAATTCATAATATTTTACTATATGTCCTTTTGTTAACTAAACATTGTGCAGTGTAAATGGGTCTTGTAAGTGTAACAAAAAAGGGGACTTTGAGTCAATCTTCTTACATCATCTCTAGCCTAGAGACACGAGTTACTATATAAAGGTCCTTCTAGACTCTAGCTCCTCCAAATTGATTCAGCCAGAATCTATTTCAAGTAGGTGAATTGATATTTCAACCGGTGTGAACACACATTTGGTGATGTTGAACCCAAAACTAAACAAATGCTTATATTGTTAACATGGATTAAATAAATGGGTTTTTGCTGCAAGTCATTTATGAAGGTGTCTTTTAGCAACCTACATCTTAAGGTGTGATTTTCACTTTTTAGTTATAGCTTTGCTAAAAAAGACCTTCATAAATATTAGTTGGTATCTTTAGGAAATACTCATAGAATAACTTGTTAAAAGACACATTCATAAAATGTTTCTTCTACCAAAACCCTAAATAAATACGTGGTTAATTATGTTAAGAAATATACGGTAAATGAACATAACCTATGTCCTATTGTAACCCATTAACTATCAATTGAACAAATTTAACCATATTAATTTTGAATGTTATTAACCATAATTTCCAAGTGTTTCAATATACACATGTATCCATTAATTTGCCAAATTGTGTTCAAATGTACATGATTCTCATATGGTCAATATATGATAACGATTTATATTCTCATACACTTGAAAATCATTTTCAAGACTCTGGTTATTTGTGTTAATATGAATGATTAATGAGTTGTGATACCTTAAATATTTATTAACCATGTATTGAATGTAATTAACCACATGTATATTTGAACATCATTAACCATCTAAATTGCTGTCAAATTTGTGTGCCAAAATATAATTTCTCTTTTAAGTAACGTTAACATTTGAAAGCAAATCGTTCTATTGTGATAAAGATTTTAATTAAGCCTAAACGAAATAAAATGAAACACTGTGACACAATTATATACAAATGATCCAGAAGTTACTTTTTTCACCTCCAACATTAGTTCAAAGTTTTTTTTTTGGCATCAGAGAGAATCGAATCTGAGATATCGAGGAGGAGCACACTCCCAGATCTCAAGCCAATACCATTAGACCAACCCAAATGGGTTAACATTAGTTCAAAGTTAGTACGCATTAAGAAAAATCATCCACATTTTGCATGTTTGTATGCATACTGTCAGATAATTTATGCGGTCTGAATGCATATACTTTCAAAAACATGAATATTTTTTTAGTAGTGATGTAGAAAGTATATTTATTATACACATTGATCCACACATGATTTTTTCTCGAGGTTTACAAGCTTATACTTCCCCATTAGACCACATGATGTTCTCTCTCATCTTGTCCTGCAATTGCAAAATAATGAATGAGCCTCACACAATTTTTGCAGATAGCCCAAACTCACACCTTAGATTAGATATGAACATACTTTAACTTCGTAGTATGCATATTACCAATTTAACAAACCATGACATGCACCAGAAATCCCTCCTCCTTCCATTGGAGAAATATTTTTTCTCATTTTTTGCAACAAAATTTGGTTATCATGCTTCTACATGAAGCACATTGAGAAATGACTATGTGAAATCCTACATGCATGTGTATTTTCATCGTGATCATCTCCAACAAAGCAAACTGCATATAATGAAATGTGAAATATTTCAGTACTATTATCATTAATTCTAAGATTAATAAAAAAGGAAAATTGCACTCATCTCCTTTAATTTTGTTGAAATGAAACATTAACCCTTTACTTTAGAAATAAAAATATGGTATTCACTTGCTTGAAACAATTGGACCGATTTGGTCCGACCCGATTGGCCAGGGGGACAAAACTAATGCATCTTAGGCTGGATTGAGCCACTAAATATGAGGCTCAAAGAAACTATGTGTTGACCCAACCAAATGTGATTTTTCAATTTTGCCTTGCTTGGCTATTCTAGTCGGGCCGAGCGGACTGATTTAACAACTCTATTTAGAGGTGATGTGTGTTTCATTTAAACAAACCCGAGGGGAGGAAAGTGATACATTGACAACAAATAAAAGTGTTGAGTTTTTGTTTAAAAATAGCAGTAGTGTGTGTTATTCATGCATACTTTAGGGGAGTTAAGTGCAATCTTTCAACAAAAAAAAAAAAACTAGATTTAGATTAGATTCAATATAAAATGCATATACCTTATGCCTACAAGTCTTTGCTTGGTGAATGCAACTTAACTATAGTGGATGGATCATTGTCCAAATTCTTAAGGCGTAGTTCGACATTCTTAAGATCGCGAAGATGTTGCAATATTTCTTGAAGCAAATCCTTTCCTTCATCACCACCATTTTGTATGGATCCCATACAATGTTGTAGAAACTCTCTATCTGTTTCAAGAGCTTGTAACCTGTCATAAACGCGATCAACCTCTTCTTCAATACACACTTTCATGCTATCCATTTCACTTATCATAGGAACTGAGTTTTGCATTTGCATATCATTTGATTCTTTCTCCAATTCTCTATCAAATGCAAATGCTTCTTCATCATTCTCATTCTCTGCTTCATCTAAATATGGAAGTAACTTCTTTGCCAAGGAACCAATTGTTATTCTTGGAGATTGCTTATCATCTGAAAATCCATTAGAATAGTCTTCTTTGTGATCCCCATATCTTGATGAACTCTCATCAAGAAATTCTTCACCATCTTCCAATGAAATTATCTTTTCCTCTAGTGCTTTGAGTTGATCTAGAATAGAAGCTTTCTCTTCCTCAAATTCTTCTAAAGTACTATCAAGTTCACTTACATGTTTTACACAATCTAATGCTATCTCCTCCAAGTTAGAAACTGTATCATCATTTGCATTGTTATACTGTTCTTTTTCTTCATTGTTAAGATCAACTGACAGTTCATCAGTGTAGCCGGTGTTGCAACAAGAACAAGAAGAGTCTCTACTTCTTACACTTCCATCTTTCATTCTCCTTAACATTCTCAATTTCTCTTTTGCTTCATAATCCATAAATTTTTCCCTATACTCTTCCAATTCCTTCTCAAGTTCTTGCTTCTCTTTCTCTCTTTTTGTCATTAAATCGTTCAAAAGCTGTAAAGCTTCTTGATCATATTCAGCTTGTTCTTCCATCATTCTTTGGTATTGCAATGCTTCCATCTGCATTGCCGCCTTTTCTTCCTGCAGCCTTGTAATCATTGCCATTGTTTGGTTAGTAGCTATTGCTGAGGCACTTCTCTCTTCTTCTAGTTCTTGATATATAGCACTAAGAGCTCTTTGTTCGGCTTTTAGGGATGTTTTTAGCCGGTCGATTGTTAAAATCGGATCGCTGTATTCTACCTCACTTGCAACGCTACCATCCACGGATTCTTCTGCTCCTGATTCTGTTTTCTCAAAGAGTATCGATTTCCTCTGCATGTAGTGCATTGCATCTTCTGAACTAGGAGTTTCAGGAAGTTTATCTTCTTCTAGTTCACACGATTCCGAGCATTTTGATGATTGATGGATTGTTTCCTCCTCAATTTTTTCAGCTGATATTGTTTTCTCGGCCATTTCATTACCATTTACACCGGTTTTATCAGTATCTGCATTGTTGGAGTTCAATTTCAGTTTAGATAGATTGAAAAAATGAAATACTTATATTTGTTCAAGAGTTAAGTGCTTCACAATTAAATATGGTAAAATAAGTACTAGATATAAAAACTCACAGAGATTATTTTGTGCAATGAATTCATCAAATGCATTATGAACTTCAGTATCATCCTCACTGTCACTTGAAGAAGATTGATCTTCTGGTATGCATTGACTAGAGTAGGTTGGTTCTTCAGATGGAGGCAGATTATCTGAGTAAGCAAATGTTTTAAGTCATAAATGATTAATACCGTTTGGATAAACATCTGAATTAAGTGATAATAGCATAAACGCTTATCAAATAAAGGCTTACGAATAAGCTATTTTTATTAAATAACTAAATCAAAATAATGTTAAACTGTTTTCATATATACTATAAGATGTTTTCATGAACTATTCTGGAGAGTTTATGAAAATAAACCGAAAACAGTATATGGATTTGTCATATATCATATATGTGATTTCGATAAGCGCACTTGAACAATCTCACAAGTGCTTATGTCAGAAGATAAAATAAGCCGATCCAAATATGTGTGATAAATTAAGTTACTTTAGCTAAATATATTATCATAATTAATGAACTAGCATAACAGGAGACTGGAGACATGAAGCAACGAAACCCATGCATGTCTTTGTACCTGGTGGAGCATTTTCTTGTTCTTCCATATCTGCTTCCAAATTTCTGTCATTGTCGGATAAACTGTGAGACATACTTAGCTTATTCTGATAAATGAATTTTTCAAAGGCATTTTGAGCTTCAGCCTCATCATCATCACTTGATTCAGATTCATCATCTTGTGTGCATTCATACGAGCAGATCGATTCTTGAGATTGAAAAAGATCAACTGCATATAACCAAGAATTTGCTAATTTCATAACCACCATATATCTAATATGATCATTCAACAGAAAAATGTTATGCAAAGGAAAGATGGACAACATAAATGTGAAATAAAGTTCCAAAAACTCTATACATCAAGCAATTTATGTTTACCTTGTGCATTATCTGGTTCTTCTGTGGCTTCTTCAGCACCATTCACAGAAATTTGAACTACTGAATTCTGAGTTAACCTTTCAACTTCCAAAGTTATAGAATTTTCTAAACTTTCTTCAAGTTCCCTCATGTTTGTTTTCTCTGCATTCTCATCCATTTTAAGCAATACTTCCTCTTCTAAGACGCTTGATTGCGGTTCAACCGGTGACTCACTGGCAAAAGTTTGAATCTTCTCCTTCTCCTCCTCTAGATCTTCATTCAATTTGCATGATTCAAGAGTTAAACAAGTGATAGAATCTATTAACTTAACAGGTATTAACCGATCATCATCGTCACAAGCTTTGTAGTTCTCAAAGTTCATATTGATGATTTCAACCGATCTATCTTCACAATGCGAAACCTGCATAATAGGAGCATCAGAAAATAGATGAATAAAATCATCAACAGCACTTGGATAATCTTCCTTCTCATCTTTTTCTGCATCCTTTTCATCAGAATTCAAGTTTGAAACTGAACTCGATCGATCCTCGGCCACCTCTCTGAGGATAAAACTTTCAATATCAGAAAATATATGATGCTCATTTAATACCTCTTCATCATGATCATGATCTTCACCATTGTTTATCTCAAATTCAATGTATTTTTCACCTTCTTTGTCATCTTCTATTGATTCAACAATGAGTGATCCTTTGCTTAAATAGTTTCCATCATACCAAGAAGGCTTCAACAGATAAGGAGGGTAAATTTGGTTACTCAACCTCTCATTGCAGCAAGAGCACGTATTTAAACTCTCTCCATTTTCATCATGTTTTTCATGGCCTAACCATGAAATAAAACCAATCCTATGCCTCATACCAAATGAGTTTTCAGTTTCATGATGATTTGGCCTAGAAGCCAAGCAATTTTCACACATGCTATGTGTTTCTGCTAACCTTTGATGATTAGAACAGTAACCAAGGTTTGAAATCTCAGCTGCATGAGTCTCACAAACAAGACCATTTTGAAAATTTGTACTATCATTCCCTTGCTGAAGCACATGATCAAGCCTTGAACAGAAAAGACAAGGTGGCTTAAGACCAAAACATTTGGCAAATTTTGTGATAAGATAACTGAACAAAGAGTTGAGAAGAAGAAAGATAATTAAAATCCATTCAAGAAATGCATACACTAGAATTACAACTATTTTGTTGGTGTTTCTATGTAACAAGGTTGCAAACTTATTTGCAGCCATTGCCTTTTCCAGTTTTTCCAAACTATGCTGGTTTTTTTCTTTGGTATTATGGTTTTATGTTTATTCAAGAAATGCATACACTAGAAGAAGTTTCAATAGCACACAAAAGAAAATAAAACAGGTTCAAAAGAAAAGTGTATGTTTTCTACTGTTTTTTTAAAGGAAGGAAAAGGCTTTGTAATTAGCAAAAGAAGAAGGGTCAGAGAAACGTGCAAATGATTCTGTCACTGTATCAGTAATATTATGGACAAATAATAATTATCTTTAGGATAAAGTGGATCTCAGCTGTGATATAAATTATAATACCTACGTTTGGTTGTTTCACAGCCAGACATAATAATAACTTGTTAATATTGTTGCATGCAGCCGAGCTTGGTAACGTAAGTTTGTGACAGAAGTAAGGACATTAAGATGTTGGAAGGTCTTTAATGTGTGTTAAAAAAATATCGTTGCATGCAATTTTCTTTTTAAGAATTTAATGGAGATATACCATCAATTTTATACCACATCTAATGAAAATTTGTGACATTGGCACCTAAGTTCACATTGTAATTAATTTAGAAATAATCAAAAAATATTGATCTCTTGTAGTGAGTTATTTTCCTTTTACTTCACATGTATCTTTAATTGTTTATGAACAACTCAGCAAAAAGCTAAAGAAAAAAATGTAATCTATGAAGTACGGATACGGACACCGTTAAATTGTATAATTTAGTGTAATTATATGTATCAGTGTCGATATCAAACACGATACGTATCTAATACCGAAATACTTCTAATTCAAAAAATGTCTGTATTTCATGCGACCAATCTAAACGAAAATAATTACAAAACAAACCACATACAGCCCTTGTTCCATTAATTAGGTTAATTTGGACCATTGCACGCGCAAGGTGGTCCCCACCACTATTCATGAAAATGGCTAGTAGGTCATACATTTGTTATATGTTTTATAATGTCAAATTACTATAAACATACGCTCTCTTTTATTGAATATAAGCTTATGCAGTCATTGTAAAAAAGAAATGGATTAAAATATTTAGATATTAAGAGGGGGACACTTCATGAAAGATCAAAGAGAATTACGGACCTTATGGAATATTGATGATTTAGATTTATAATGAAATTTACATATTATATATCAATTTTAGTCACAACAATTGTGAGCAGAAAATCCAACTATCTATGTCTACTGACCACTGTAATTAGTTTTCTGTACTATATTTTTAGAACAACATATATAGTGACCGATGATGATTAGGTTTCATATGAGTTAATTTCCTATAACGATTCAAATCTCCATTGCAAGAAGAAAATAAAAATAAGTAAACGTACTATCATTGAAGTTTAAGTTAAAGATCTACACATTCATATTGATCGAATTTTCTATTGAAATTATTGCTAGTTAGAAATTTTACTCCCTATTAATATGGTGTTGGAAGAGTTTGTAGCATGATTCTTCTAAAAAAAAAATATGAATTTGATTCCCGGACTTGCCTATTTGGAAGACATATCAACCCCTTACAAAAGAGAAAAAATGCATATCATACCGTAGACGTAAGGATTAGTCTCATAACAAACTCAAAAGACCTAAATCGTGAAGATACTTTGGGACACATAATGGGGTCAAAATCTCTCAATTACAACGGATTAGAAGGGGAAAAAAGCAAGTGCTTATTCCCTAACATTCAAATTATTGAACTGTTTTTTTAGGCAATTTTTTTTTGATTTATTTAATCACCCGGTCCTTTAGCTTAATTGATTGTCTCAATTTGGTCCCCTAACTATAATTTGTACCGATTTGGTCCCCTATGTTTTGCTCCGTTACTAGTTTTGTCTTTTGCATTAGTTTCGCTCAAAAAAACGTTAACAGAAAGAATTAAAACTAGTAACATAGCAAAACATAAGGGACCAAATTGGTACATAAGTTAACGTTTTTTTGAGAGAAACTAACATAAAGGACTAAA
>Ga0315913_1003396_pt1 | contig 19109 bp, 6 predicted proteins | sample MpolsnodulesMG_FD_207736 | JGI IMG/M metagenome (GOLD analysis project Ga0315913, IMG submission 207736) | Medicago polymorpha root nodule microbial communities from Los Angeles, California, United States - small nodules | ecosystem: Host-associated > Plants > Roots > Nodule | place: USA... | reverse complement strand
TTAGTAAAACACTCAAGAGCACAAGTTAAATACCAAAGAATTAATCAAAGTCCATTTAATCCTTAATCATTAAAGTTTATTATCTTTAAAATTAATTTGGGATTTTGCCTCAACAACTGTATCCCAACAAGAAAATAATCATTAGTTTTGAAAATTTTATCACATTGACTTTCTCATATCGATGCATAAAAATTTGCTTCTGCAATATAAGCACGTATATTTTGCGACGTGTGTAGTGCAATTATTTAACAATGTTTTGCAAATAAAATAAAAAATATTTAATAAAAACACTACATTAACGTTGATATTTTAAATATAGTTATTAGTTTTCAAAATTTTGTCATATTAACTTTCTCATATGAATACATAAAAATTTACATCGGCATATATAAGCAAATAAAATCCTCAGCGAGCGCAATGCAAACATTTAACATATTGTTTTACATATAAAAGACAAAAATATTTAATAGAAACATTACATTTATCTTGACAATTTTTATTTAATACTTTTCAATAGTTCATCTGATTCAAAAGAAATGTTGGACCTAAAATAAATCGTAATTTGGTTGATCACAAATAAAACATTGTTGTAGTTCATCGAATATGGATAAATAGTATGAATTTATATAAAAGAATAATATTTAAAATACAAAAAAAAATCAAATGAATGAATTCATATTGTTTTATTTTAGAAATATTTATTATTTCATATATATACACATATTTCCTAAAAATATATATATATACACATATAAATTGATTTTTTGTTACTAAAGCTTGGATTATAAGACGCTGCAAAAAAAATATTGCTCGCTGATAACATATAGTTTGCATTCCATTTCATTTCATGAAAGAAGAAATGGTCAAGTGGTTAAGTCATATGATCAAAAGTGTGTGTGTGCTTTGGTTTGATTCCCTGCGGTGATATTTTTTATTTATGTCGTAGCCCAGATTTAGAAGAAAAAAAAGGGGTGGGATAGTGATTGGATTGAAAGGAAAATATAATTAATTTGATGGTTCAAATTGTAAAATATCATTAATTTAAATGAGGTGAATATGTAAATAATAAAATACATGTTAAAATTATAAAATAAAATAAAGGCAATTTAAAAAAAAACCCTTTAACATGTGCAATGTTGCACACGAGAACCTTATTAATTTACACAAAAATGATATACCAAAATCAACAAATTAGTGGTGATGCATCAAAATAAAAACAAATTACCGGTGGTATATCATACACTATATCAAAATCACTAGGTCAATGGTGGGAATACCATACTAAAATTGCAAAAATTAAAATAGAGCAAGTTAGCTGCACAATCATCCACAACTTGTGAACCTCAATTTTCTTCTTTTTTTGGGTCCCTGACAAATGACAATCAGTTTATTTTCTCTCTTTCTCGCCTCTGTTCTCACTTACGCAGGCAATGTTGATTTTTTCACATAACCAGGGATTTTAATCCCTTTCTTAACCAATCATGGGACAAGCCCATTAAATGACTTTCTTATTTCTTTCTAAAAACAAGTGTGTGGTTTCACTTGTAAGTGACCCAACCTACAAAGAATTTGTGTTTGATTACAACAACAAAGAAAGTCAAATACACATATAATATTATATTATCATATTAATATATGAGAAAACAAAAATTTCTCTCGCAATAAGATAGTGAGGAAAAATTCAACTAGTACCGGTACCAGTATGTTTGTGGTACGGATACTTCACCATTTTACAAGTATCCATACTTCAAAGTCCGCCTATTTTCTGCCGCAAATCATCTTTCCAATCATATTTGAACCATTTTCATCACTATGTTTCCATGGTCATCATTTTGTCTTGGTGACTAATTTGAGCCTTTCTATTTAGGATAATAGTTTTTTATTTTTTTAAAATAGGGCACAATTATATTCTTATTATTCTTGTGAAACTCTTTCCTGGCATTTAGCAGTGCTCTTCTATTTATCCTAGCACTTCTATTTATCCTAGCACTTGAAGGAAAACTTAGTGTTGCTTAACTAGTTTGTACTGGATAGACTTATATTAGGAAATTCTATGCTTTATACAAGAAGCTAATTAACTGAAAAATTGTATTCACAAAATTTGAATTGTATATTGTGATAGATCATTTATATATAGTGCATACACGCCTACATGACTAACTAGAATTAGTTATTAATACTAACTAACTAACTTAGCAAACTGTCTAACAAACAAAACAGTTAGTTAGTTAGCTGGTCAACTAGTCAACAACTTGTGATACAAGTAACCAAATCTGAATTCCACAATTAACACACATACTCTACACTACTCTATCAATATGCAGGGAGAGGATCCTCTCCAGTGCAGTTTTTGTCCTGTGAAATCTCAACCCCATGTTTTCCTTGTAATCAATGCATTTTTAATAATTAAAAATAAATTAATGGTGTGGATGTGCACTGGACCTGCTCCAGTGAAAACATCATAGGAGAGAATCCATGCCCAATATGCATGCGGTACCGAATTCAATAACTAACGTATGCTTGACCAATAATACATGCTTTGCATCTCGCAAAGAAAAGCAACACTCATTTTGCTCAATGCCATAGATTGCACTCGTAACTAGTTAGATAATATCATGTGCTCGTCAGGGTATTCATCTCCAAGCCACCAAGGACTTTCCCCACCCTGGATCACGACTTTCTCATCTCCCTCATAGCAGTCTCTCCTCCTTAAATATTCCCTATGGACTTCACAACACTACCATCCTAGCCTTACTCGAGCTACAATCCTCACAAATTGCATGTCCACCGAGTACCATTCTTTATTTGTTCGACATTGGTCACTCATCATCGACCATGTATCATTCTTGCATCACTTGGCTTAGCTCGCTCCTTTTACTGTCATTGTTGTCTTCTTAATCCAATGTCATTAGTTTGTATGAATGATATCAATCACATCCATGCATCACATAGCATGATATAAAAAAACACAACACATACAAGCAAGCCTCCTAAGATGGCAAGTTCAATCAATCACATAAATCATCACTTTCCTGTATCATCTCTATCCTTAAGCATTATCTACAAACCATCAAAAGGCTAGCTAGTTTAATCAATACATACTCACTAACACCTCAAAAATCATAATTAGTTAAACTCATGGACAACATTTAATATCTAAATTCTCTAATCCATAATAATCAAATCATATGATTAATCATTCTAAACCATGGACATTCGTTAATTTAATTGAATATTAATATCAATATCAAATCTCACATACGCGTAAGTCAATGCTTAAACTCTAACCATTATTAAACACAAATCTCATTTCGAAATCAATCATTACACGACCGACCAAATTATCCGGTTGTCTGCTTGGATATCATCAAATTTGCACTATATAAGTTGAATCCTCTTTCGAATCCAAGTGCATTTTCATTCTAAGCTTTAAAAAGTCAAATCCGTTGCTTAGTAAAGACCATTTCTGATAAAGAAATCTCTCTTTTCAGAGAATGGATCAGTAACAAGGATGTGTTCACTGGGTTAAAGTCTCAATTAAGAAAAAATGTATGTTTCTAGTTTCTACCACTCCCCTTGTAAATGTTGTGAGTTTTATCCAACGATCTGTCTTAAAGACTCTATAGGTTTCTCCAATGTAGGTTTCTCCGATGTTATTAAGATCTCGTAGGTTAAAACAGTATCACTATGCATGTAATATGTATTAAATCTCAAATTGTTACCATTAGAAAAAAAGATAACAAAGTAAGATATAGAGAAACACCTTCAGATCTAGAGTTGCAGAATTTTTGTTCAAACCAAGAGACATATCTCTACAAGTTTCGGTGGCTTCTGCACGAATATTTACTAATTAACATTAGACCCCAATCCAAACTGGTAAATACAATAGATAACATTGAAAATTATGCCACAAGAAGAATAAAGAAAGGTGTTGAGCATTGAAATTTAAAAGTCAGCACTGAATATAAGGGCTTCTTTGGTTAACAGGGTGATATAAGTGATATAAGTACCCCTAAAGTGTGAAACAATTCGGAGAAATTGGTGTATTTGATTAACAAGGTGATATATATAGTAACCAAAAGGAAGTGAGTAGAATGAGGTGAGTAATGAAGAAAATAAATAATGTGCGTGAGAGAGGGAGAGAGACAGAGAGAGATACAAGTTCTAGTAAATAAGAAGACATCGAAGATCTTGATTAAGATGGTGTCGAGGAGAGCAACACTACACCATTTATCATTTATAACAACAATCGAAAAATGTTGGCAGCACTATGAAAAGCATTGCCTAAAGGTATAAGGGACATTTTCCGGGCGTCCCCTATACGAGCGTCGCCTATAGTCTAAGGGGACATTTTTTCATGATTTTTGGGCACACTTTTTCAAAACGTCGCGTAAGCCTTAGGAATAGGGGACAATTTTTTGTTGATTCTGAGGGGACGTTTTTAAATGTTCCCATAGTTTGCTACAATTAATAATCATTGCCTTAAATGTGAATCTGTAAGAAAACATAAAAACGTCCCCATAGCTTTCAGACAACATTTTTAGAGTGTCCTCGTAAAATTTTTAAATTTTCCAATTATTTTAGAAATATAACTATAGCTTAAAGGCAATATTAAAATTGTCAATTATAACTCAAACAAGATCGAATTTAACAATACATCCACAAAAGATGTAATATAATAAAGTAGTTCAAACATTAATTCAACACATAATAGTAATCAAAATGTCGAACATTACTTGATAAGTTTAATGCTTTGAAGTATGAGTCTAGCAAAATAACAAAACTATAGTTCGGACAAGTTTAGTGGTTTAACTACAATCCAAAATGTGGTTTAACTACAATCCAAAATAAAACACCATCCAACTCGACCATTCAAGTTTATCTTGGAATTCATCATCCAAATCGTCCACTTCAAATTCATCACCGATGTCATCCTCTTGAATTTCATCATCTATGTCATCCTCTTGAAATTCATGATCTACATCATCCTCTTTAAATCCATCACCTATGTTGTCCTCAAGAAATTCATCCTCAAGAAATTCATCATCTACGTCTTCCTCTTGATATTCCTCATCTATGTCATCCTGTTGGGTATTTGAGTATTGGCTTCATTGTATCTAAAACAAATACTCATGTATGATATTGGATACGATGTTCCAACATCTTGGCATGGTTTAATGTGCCTTGTTTGTGTGGCTTGGTTTCACGAAATTTATCTTTTTAAGGAAACCACAACTTATTTCTTGTTCACCAAGTAACATATTTTTGTCCAGAATTAGCTGGATGATTTGTTCCCAAAGTATAGACAATATTTTAGGATTATTTGGTGATGCTGTTTGGCGGTTCCTAAAGATGTTCCTACTTTTTAGGAGTTGCTATATTTGTTTCTAATTTGTTAAGTGAGATCATTGAAGATTCTATGAAGGTTTTATTCACGTGACTTGTGGTCCAAGAGACTTGTGTTTCCAGAAGAAAGATATTTTTCATATGGATATTTTTATTTGTGAAATATATTTTCTAAAGAGATTTTGGAAGATATATTTCTGAAGAATATTTGTTTCAATATATTTCTGAAAAGAATATTTGATACAAATATATGTTTAGCCTATGACGAAAAATCCCATGCTGTTGAATGGCTATATAAGGAAGACTCATAGCCTAGTTTTATTCACCAATTCAATAGTATTGAATTGAGTCTTTTAGGGTTTCGATTGTGCTTTATCTGTGAACCTCTCTTTGTATCATATTGATGCATTGAGCATGACCTTTAGTTTAGTTGTAATGGATCGAAACCATAGTTTTATATGAGAGTCATTATTAGGGTTTTGTGTCCTTGTTCTTTGTGTGTTCTTCTCTTGTATCGTTTGTAATGCAAGTCTAGGATTGTTTGTTTATTGTAAGTCTTTCTTGTATCACCTTGATACATGTTAAGGATTGTTTATCGAGTTGTAACTCGTGTGCTACACCAAAGCTTTAAAGCAAGGTTGTAGTTTGTGCTTGAAGGTAACTTCATCATTTTGTGTTTTAATCTGATAATCACAGGGGTTGTGATTGATTGTAGGATAGTGAGATGGTATCTCAGATCTAGGAGTTCCTAGGTTGAAGTCAATACGGGTAGGTCCTACGTCTAGAGTTGTAACATTTTATGCATATTTTATTGTTAGCATGATGTTGGAACATTAAACGCAACATCTGTTTTCTGTGTTTCTGGTGTTGGATCATCACATAGAACATCTTCTAACTAACGCGCTAGAATTTCAACATCCGTTATATTTTCCTTGTTCTGTTTGTTTTCTGCTAGCTCGATGTTAAAACATCTTACTCGACATTATGTTCGTGTCTGATGTTGAAACATTGTATAAAACATCTGAAAGTTAGCCCGCCAGAATTTCAATTGGTATCAGAGCAGACACCCTACCTAATTTTGGGTGAGCTCCAGGGAAGATAAATTCTGGACTCATGGACAGCTACACGGAAGGAGGTATTTGATTTTTTTTAAGGGGGAGCATTATTTTTAACTAGCCTGATGATGTCATGATTCTAATATACATAATTGATCTACGGATGGATATGGGTGTGTTGTGCTTCTGGTGTACTGATGTCTTACCAGATGTTCCTACATCCTATTTTGAGAATTTATTTTTCTCTGAAGTTAGTTACTTGTGAGAGTTTATTTCTCTCTGTTTTATTTTGTGGGAGTTTGTTTCTCCCTTCGTTTTTCTGTGAGGCTAGGTTCTATCTCTATTCCGCTGTGTATGCCTATGATGTTCTTGGAGATGTTCCAATGCTTTTTTGAGCATTACTTTTCAAGATGTTCTTTTGAAGTAATGTTGAAATTTGTTACTTTCTTTCAAGATATGTTCTTGTGTTAGAATGAAAGAAGGTATGATTGTACCCCTCTAGTTTGTCTGTATGATCTCAGATTGTTCTATTCAAGAAATAATCAAATCTCTTTGTCTGTGAGAATCAATATTGTGTGTCCTAATCTACTGCTAGACCTGAGTACTCAACAGCTGGTGGTAGTTGATCTAACCTTGTGTGGGTAAAGGAAATGTTAAAAGAGTATAATGTTGAACAAGATGTTCCAACATTGCATTGGGTCAATTTGAGTACAATTGATATTCTCAAGAATACTATCTTGAATAGTAGGACGCTAGCCCTGGAAAGAAAGCTGCTGAAGGAGTTTCGTGTGTATATCTCTTATGTTTGTGATTATCCTCTTAGGAAGGAGTACTAAAAAGTCTATGTTAGAGGAGAATGTGTCAATTTCTCTCCCAAACCATCAACAAGTTTCTTGGGGTTGAAAAGACCAATATTCCTGAGCTAGAGGTGATTGATAATCAAGTGTCCAAGGAGATCACTTTCAATCAGGTCAAAGTGTGGCCTAAGAAGAAAAAAATTTCCTTTGGCAAATTGTTTGTGAAATATGTTATTCTCAACAGGACTGCTGAAGCAAACTGGAGATTGGTCGGAGTCGGGGATCCTGTTTGTGGTGTATCACTATATGCTGCTTGGTTTGTATTGCCCTAGTAATTTATCCAATATTTGACTAATTTATGATGGTAATGTCTTAGGTTTATGTAATGCGACAAATTCTAGAAACATGGGGACATGCACATAGCTCCCCCAGCCGAGTTAACATCACTCTCTTCACCATGGTCGTTCGCATGGTGTGGAATCGATCTATTGGGACCATTCCCCAAAGCTACGGGACAGGTCAAATATCTGGTTGTCGCAGTGGATTATTCAACAAAGTGGATAGAAGCAGATGCCCTTGCAAAGATAACGGCGAAGAACGTGCTTAGTTTCTTCAAAAGAAACTTACTTGCAAGGTTCGGAGCCTTAGCCCTCGTGATTTCTAACAACATGGCACAATTCACTGATCGGAAATTTCGAGATTACTTAAAAAACTTAAACATCAAACACAACTTCACCTCGGTCAAGCATCTCCAAACAAACGGGAAACCAAAGTCTACTAATCGAGTCATCCTACGCGGAATATTACACCACTCCTCATTCAACCACCGACGTATCTCCTTTTCGGCTTACATACGAAACTTGTGCCAACTTGGAGAGACCCTATCGAATTCAGTTGAAAACAAGGACGAAAGCTTACGGCCTTGAAGACCCCGTTAAAGGACCAATCCCTCGGACATGGAATGCCAAAAAACTAAAGATGTACTACAAGTGCAACTAACAAGTAAGCCTTTAATCTTACTCTACGAATAGTTCTAAAGTCTAGACTAGGTTTTTCACTTTCCGTTCATCAACAAGTAAATAGACACCGAGTTCGGAAAGGACAAATGCACATCTTGAACTGACGAGTAGATACAACGGAATAAAAATTCATGACAGTTTGTATATCCAAAAACACATCAACTGGGTTGGTGGAATCTACTCTACATAACCACTCTCTCCTCAGTATGATAGCTACAAACTACTACATCACAGCCTGGCATGTAGGGTAGGGCTAATGCAGAATGATATGCAGCCTCGAAATTTAAAGAACCACAAGTTGTTACTTAATACATGAACCAACAACTTCGGGGGGGAAGGGGGTGAGGAGGCCACCCTTGCAGATCGAACCAAGTTTTGATTTAAAATCATTCTAATAAAACAGCTATCAGATATGAACACGCTAAGACATCAAGATTACAAATTGTTTAAACTTCGCCCTAAACAGTCATGCAAACCACTTAGAAATAAGACATACATTTCATACAAGTACTAGAAACGAGCATTTATAAGAATCCCTCACAAAATAAACGAGCATACAAAGCATAAATTCAAGTTATCAACGGTTTATGCTTCGAATGAACCGGTCTCACAAAATACTAGAAAATTAAAACATTAATAAGAAATTAAGGAAGTGAAGCATAACGAGCATACGAAGTAAAATAAAAATAAACGAAATTATATTATACAAATTTGGTGTAAACCACATAGGGCTACACATTGTCATGAGCACTATGTCCATGTACATCAAAAGTCACAGAATAGAAGATTTCACGTCTTTCAAATAGTGAATTCGAGTGGTCACGAGTTCGATTCCAAGATTGACCGCCCTCATGCGGGCCACAAAATTGTTGAATCCATGGTGAGTGCTCCACCAAAAACTTTTCAAGTTGCTCGACCTCTGCTATAAGCCTTGCACGGTCCAAGTCACCAAGCTCTTTCATTCTCACCCCGAGCACTTGACACCTTTAAAGCATCCTCCAAGATTTTCTTCTCGCCCTCAAAGGCTTTCTTCTTGTTGTGCAGGTCGTCGATGGCTTGGAGGTTCACCTCTACTTTGGTAAATTCATTCTCCAGCTTAGTCACCTTGACAACCAGCTCAGTTTTGTCCTATAGTAGACCATAAACTTGAGTTGTTTACAAGAATGGCCACTCCCAGCGCCTTCATCGCCCGTATTATCCCATCTGTCATCGCCTGGATCATTCCAGCCTCTCCCAAGTCGTTGATGATGTGAAGCTCAAAGTCGTTCAAACGGAGGGTGGTGTGGGAGCCAAACTTGTCTGGACTATACCAGACATTCGGGAGGGTCAGATGTGGGCTGTCGGAGGTGTTGAGCACGCCTTCACTCCTTCGTCACCTTCCATTTGACGAGTTCTCAACTCACATCCTTTTGGAAGGGTGATCAACTAGATCGATCATCGTCTGGTCCAAGGACACGGTCATTTCAACCTGCTTAGTCGTGTTGGTTAGGAAGCTTAGACGCGAGGATGTACCCATACCTTGAAACTAGCAGGGTTTTGGGATCCCTTGTTGTTCAACCTTTTAAGAGTTTCTTGTAGATTTACCATGGAACCTGCGAGCACAAAATTCGAAAGGAATTATTAAGCCATAAAAATCAAGTGCAAATACAAAAGTACAACAAAACTAACCTCTCAGACCCTTCAGATCTGACGATTTCACAAGAGCAGTGGTATTAATGTGATGCTTCTGGGTACATACGTTACCCTTAAAGTCGTGCATCACATTCCCATTATAGGGGGTAAATTTGATAACATAAGCCCAAAGCTTATCGTAGTCAGCAGTCTCTGGCTTGGTCAAACGACCATACTAAAAGAGGAAATTAGAAGGATGATATCTAAAGTGGTTCCTGCAGTAGTAGAAAGGGAACCAGGGGTCATGTTCAGGGGCTAGAGTTCCATCCTCTTGAACATGATTCTCCACCTTCAAAAACTGTCTAAGCCACCCTCATTTTTTGGCCTAACAAGGATATATTTGTCCTTGAAGTTCCGAATGAAATCCACAAAAATGCTGAAGAACTTCTTCCTTTGCCACAAGGACACCCAACTTTTTCCCCTGTCCTTCTCTATCGCTCGTTGCAACGCAAAGATCGAGAAAAAGAAAGTGATGGTGGGATTCAGCATTAGAAACTCACACACCAGCTCAAAGGTGCGGATGAAGGAAAAAAAGTTATGATGCAATTGAGAAGGGGTTATTCAAGCCATTGTAATATCTCCTTCTGAAATTCCAAGAAGGGGAGACGTAGGTCCATCTCCTTAAAGACGACCTCATACATGGGAGATCATGTTCTCCAGGTAGCGAGAATAGATCATGTTATTCGTCATAGGCAGACACACCGCCAAATCCTTTCCATTGTTGGAGTCAACATCGACGAAAGGCAGCTCAACGTTTCTTGGTAAGTGTACATGCTTGTAGTATCTTAAGTTTCATTCCATATCCAAGAGGCATCTAATTACGCGTGGAGTATCTGATTCTGTTCATTAGCCATATCTAACTTGAAAGGGAAAGAGGGAAAAAAAGTGAATTCAACATTCGAATCAACCCTTCCTTCACCAATCAGTTCGATTTAGGTGAGGTTGAGTCAGACCGCCTTCGCGAACTAATCTATTCAAAAAGAAAAACGAAAAGGCAATACCTCTACAACTGGCGCTACCATACGTGTGGTGGCGCTGCACCACTCACGGTAGTTATGGGTTAAAGCTCTAGTAGTTTACAACATATCAAACATCAGTTTACAAATGAAAATAATTGTTTTATCTATCTGTCTGCTTTTCGCGAGAATATCAAAGGCTATTGGTTCCGAGCAGCGACAGTTTCAAAGATTCCCACCAACTTTAAACAAAGTACAATATGAACACTACGTTCGATACCTCTTAGTCTCTCACGAGCATCAGGTTCGCCCCGCACGAATTGTTTCGCTCAAAGTCATCACTCTTATTCAAGAGCAACGATTTAGGGGATACCAGTTATGGCCCCTTTACATAGGCTCAAACCAAAATAAGCCCAATTCCACATTTGGGTCAATTGCTCCTAACACACCCTCTCTCCGCGAGGGGGTGCTCGTAGAACTTCAGGAGACCGGTTCAAACGAACTAGTAGCGGCTCCTTAACATGCCCTAAAACTCCGCCTTGACGGTTACGACTGCCACTATTTCGTAATCGTCAAGCATCGCGAGTGTGGCCCATAATGGCTCCTGCACCTCCTCACTATATATGGGAACTCTTAGAAATCCCCTAAAGTACGATATTTTTCTACCCTAATCCCTCTTTTCTAAAGGCAGTGTCTACCCGTACATCCCGCCGCTCACAAACAACTAAAACAACCGCACCGAACGTCCGACCAGATACAATCATTTATGAAATCATATAGGTTACTTGATATTTTGTGTCGAAACAAAAGGAAAGGAGTCTACTTGGTTCTTTTAATCAAATAAACCTACTTACTTAGATCATAACATGTTTATGAAAGACATTCTTTCAAGAAAAAAAAAAATTGTTTATGAAATACGTCTACTAGGATCATGATAAATCCAAATTGGCAACTGTTGATCGAATGGTATGACCTAAATAATAATTGTCTGGGTCCACGACCAGATAGATGTACATACATCATAAGTCAATATAATAACATCGTGAATGATCATACACCAGACATGCCTGATTTCTATTCGATATAATTATCTTTAATTAGGAGCTTCCAAATTTCATCAAAAAAGTATACGTTAGGAAATTTCCGAACTTGCATATCATTCCCTTTTTTGTGGAATCATCTGGCTTTTTCTAAGGAAAACCAGCTAGTGGCATCACAAATTAAACTGCATAGTATCTGGATCACTAATCTTGTGTGCTGGAAAGTTGTTTCCAACTTGTTCATGGGACCAGCATTTAACAATTAATTTGGACGGATTGCATTCTTTCTCTAAAATTTCAAATCAATTTCCACGTAGGAATATCCCTTTCTATCTGATTTCACTCTCCACTTTGTAGCCTAACTTGTTGACTCTATTAATGTAATTTATCAATTGTCCAAATCATATTTGACTTAAAAGGTCAAGTAAGCTAAATACACGTTATTTTGAAAAACTTCGTCCGAAGGAATCTATCAAATTATTCTCTCCATATAGCTAATTAAAAAAAAAAAAAAGTTTTGTACCAAAATAAAATAAAATTAAAGAGTGTACCAGGACACTCTTTAAGAAGTATAAGTAGTAAGTATTTATAAAAAAAAATGTGTAATTAATACATTGAAAATCGAAATATTTGATTTTAAAAAAAATTATTGCTTATATTAGGATGTTTAAAAACTTCTCCGGAACACTCATTAACAAGACCCTTAAAAAAATACGCCTTAAAAAAAATTAAAAAATTATTTAAATTAACTAATTTGATTTTTTACAATGAATAATAATTTCAGTTTTATTCAAATTATGTAAAACATTATGTGAATAAAAAAATTTAAGACAAGTTTGTCTAAGGATATTCTCGACAAAGAAAAAAGTAACATAAAGAGTAACATTTTTTTTTCGGAAAAATAAAGAGTAACATTTCGTAAGCATCTTTTTTTTGAGGGAATTTGGTAAGCATCTATATGCACGATTAATAGAAATAAAAATTATTCAAATAATATTAATAACATAAAAAAATGTAAAAAAATTCATGTTAAAATTATTTACAGTTTTAATATTCGTAAATAATCTTTAAATACATCAGAGAGAGAGAGAAAGAGAGAGAGAGAGAGAGAGAGAGAGAGAGTTGGTGAGTGTGTACAGGTTCATGTCTTTGTAGTAGGGTTGGACAATGGGTGAGTTCGGTCCCAATCTAGCCCACATCGCGGTTGTCATATAGTTATCAATCTCCGCACTTTTTTTTTAAATTGCTCAATAGGCGTCTTGATTTGCTCACCGCAAGTCCATCGAAATTCAGAAATAGCCCCCCTCCATTCTAAACATCCAAACAATTTGGGAATTAAATCCCGATCTCTCAAGTTCGAGAGTTATTGTAACGCCTCAGATTTTTAATAGGATATTAATAGGAAATATATCTTAAAAAATATTTAAATAACCTATTATGTGTTATTCTTCTGGTTCTGTGTTAAGGACAGTTCGTAACTCCCGATCTTGGATAATCTGTTAATTTCTTAACCTAGATCAATTTTTAACTCTTGAACCCAGTAATTGGGAGTTGCAAACTGAGGGGATATTTTTGGTAGTTTAAGGGGTATATTTGCAAATGAAGGTGCCTAATGAGTAGTTTAATTTTTCACCTACGATTTCGACGAGTTTCGGGTCGAGCGGGTGAAGATGAATGAGGAAGATGGGCCATCTTCACCCATTTTTCCTCTATACAAATGGTGATGAATCAAACCCGCCATGGCGTTCTCTCTCTCTCTCTCTCTCTCTCTCTCTCTCTCTCTCTATATATATATATATATATATATATATATATATATATAGACACACACACATATGAGATATGGGAATAATATGAATGAGAGGAAAAATTGAAATAGGATGTAATTGTATGTGGTGCATGTAGAAGATGAAGGAGGAAGATGCATGTTGTGATCATATTGCTCTGATATAGATGAGTAAAGAAAGATTGAAGGGTGAAGGGGGATAAGAAGAGACATTAGATGCAGCAGGTTCGATTGCCGTCAGTCTAGATTTGCCCATTTGAATCCTTATGGACCAGTAACTTTGGAACGATTGACTCATTATCCCGTCCAAACTCGCCCTACACAACCAGAACGAGTGAGACGGGTTTTTTTTTCCGGTCCATCAAGTTTTGTCCACCGATAATTGTTCTTGGGTGTCCCCTTTTGTACTTTCATATCAATGTAGAAGTAGAGAATATTCTCTTAAATGTTTAACAATCATCGTCGTTTATGATAGAGGTTGTCAATGCAATATTCTTTCAAAAATTATGTTCATTTACTTTATATTCATCTTCTAGGATGTTTTAAGACCGTATTGAAAATGCTCTTTTTAAGAGTTTTGATTGTTATGAGTTGAGAATAATTAACAAAGTTTTTATTTCTTTTACATCGGTTCTTTCAAGACTTTAATGGAACTCACCATATCATAAAAATAAGTACACTAAAATATACAAGTTATAAGACAAATGAGTTCGTCCCGTAAGTGTAGCTCAGTTGGTAGCTACTAGAGACATTATTTGTAGAGGCTGGGGTTCAAACTCCAGATTCCTCAATTCTTCACACTTTAAAAAGTTTGTGGTCTAGCCACTAGACTTTGAAAAAAAGAAAAAAAAAAAAGACAAATTAGTTCAAAATCTTTTTTTTTTTTTTACAAAAAATTTAGGGTGAGGGGATGGTGCCCCAGTCCAAGGCAGGGAAGACCTTCGGGCTCAAAGAGCACTTACAAAGGTACTTACATTTAGCTCCCTCCAAAGGCACTAGCGGGACTCGAACCCGGGTTCTCTCGGATTCAAAATCTATTCTCTAACTAAAGAGATTGTTATCTTTAAAACATTAAATAAAAAATTTATCTCAAAAGGAGAAGATTGAAAATTTAATTGATTGAAAATCATTAACCCTAACTTAATTTAGAGATTTTGGAAAGAAGAGGGTCGCATAATCAGCTTTTTTACTCGTTATAAACGCTATGTGAAAAAAGTAATGGTCAACTCGACTAATCTCATAAAATAAGTGACAACTACATTATCCATCAACAGTTGATACAAATCAAAATAATTCATATCTTTTTCATTATTTATGTTATAAACTAATGGAAGACAAGTGAATAATTTTGATCAGTGTCAACTCAACATAAATAAGCAAAGGATAAAATTGTATAATATTGCAATCTTAGAAAACTAAAATAAATATCTAAAAGAATGAAAAACAAACACAATATCAAATCATTGTAGTTCCTCTCAATACAGTTATTTTTCTGTCATTACCAAATAAAAACAAAACTCACTATATTCTTCAAAGAAGCTACAAATATGCAGTCATAATCCTAATATAACTTTTGACTTTTTAATCAATAATAATCTATTGCATTATTGTGTCACTTGGTCATTTTTCTAAACACAAATTGCCGACCTGAATAGTCTCTCACTTTCTAAATTTCCACACAAACATGTCTCTATAAATTCCAACCAATCCAACAAAACATTCTCAAAGAACAACATACCCAAAAATAAAAATGGTACTTCTTCAATGTCCCTGTTGTTGCTACACACAAAACCAACAACAACAACAAAAAACACAACCTCATTCTCATGATCAAATTCATTCAGAATCATCAACTTCTTCATCTCTTTCTTCACAACCAAGTTTACCTTCTGTTCCTTCTCTCACTTCACAACAATCTCAAAGCACACATCACAAACTTCTAACAACAATCAATGGTCACTCTTCCCCTATCTCCTCCCTTGCTTTACACTCTAAATTTCTCTTTAGTGGTTCTTCCAATAGTGAAATAAGAAGATTTGACAAAGACCCTTTTGCTCTTCAAGCTTCAAACAATATCAATAACTTGGTAGCAATCAGTAATGGATCAAAATCAACCATTAAGTCAATGATTGTTGTTAATGATATGTTATTCAGTGCTCATCAAGATCACAAAATCCGGGTTTGGAAAATCGAAACAACGATGACTAGTAATAGTACTAATCAAGAACAGAAGTTATTTAAGTGCATAGCAACACTTCCAACATTCAATGATCGTTTTTCGAAGCTTTTTTCATCGAAAAATTACGTGGAAGTTCGGAGACATAAGAAGTATACATGGGTGAATCATATTGATGCTGTTTCTTCTCTCGCTGTTTCGAAAGATGGATTGTTTCTTTACTCGGCTTCGTGGGATAGAACATTCAAAATTTGGAGAGTTTCAGATTTCAAGTGTTTAGAGTCAGTGAAAAATGCACATGAAGATGCAATTAATGCAATTGTTGTTTCATCTTCTGGGGTTGTTTATACAGGCTCAGCTGATAGAAAGATCAAAATCTGGAAGAAAAAAAATCATGAAGAAGATGAGAAAATGAAAAGTAAAAGTAAAAAGAAAAAGCATTTTTTGGTTGGAACATTAGAGAAGCATAAATCAGCTGTGAATGCTTTAGCACTTAACAAAGATGGATCAGTTTTATATTCAGGTGCTTGTGATAGATCAATTTTAGTTTGGGAAAAAAGTAATAGCATTATTCGAAATTGTTCTGGACTGGACCAAGACCCCGACGACGAAAATATGGTCCTAGTTGGTGCCCTAAGAGGGCATACTAAGGCTATATTGTGTTTGGTTGTGATGGATGATTTGGTGTGTAGTGGATCAGCTGATAATAGTGTTAGATTATGGAAAAGAGGAATTGATGCAAAAAGTTATGCATGTTTGGCTGTTTTGCAAGGTCATAGAAAAGCTGTTAAGTGTTTGGCTATAGCAGATGATTCCAAAAGTGGTAAAAATGGTGGGGTTGATGATAATGGTAGTTCTTATCTCGTTTACAGTGGTAGTCTTGATTGTGATATCAAAGTTTGGCAAATACGCGTTCCATTGATTTGATTTTTATCATATACTATTACTATTTTTTTCTTCTTGTAGTTTAGTTTGTATGTAGAATTTTCCTTTATTTTGTGTTGTGTGGTTCATTTTTGTCCTGTTTTTGGGTTGTGATATTTCTTAGTAGTCATATTTTCACTGCTTTGACCAAAATTATAAGATTTTTAGTCATCTAGGATCGCTCACAAACACCTAAAAAAATACTCCTTAATACTCCCTCCGGTCTCAAATATAAGAAAATATTTCTTTTTTAGGTTCATTGAGTAGTTAATGTATCTGGTCTACATTGTAAAACAGATACATTAATTATTCAATGAACTTTGAAAATGAATCTTTTCTTATATTTGAGACGAGAGGGAGTAGTAGTTAAAATGGTAGGTACAAACTGATCAATACTTTTTAAATCGGTTTAAACATTTTAAAAAGGGAAAATTCTATGGTGAAGTCATCAAAATGACTTTTTTAGTAAAGTTAACACTATAACATCAAAAATATAATGAGTAACACCCTATTGTTTGTACAATGACATCAAAAGTTCAGTCATCATAGTATCATCAATCCATCAGATATATAAGATTACACTTAATCTAATTTTATTCTACCTTGTTATAAGTGTAACACCCCACAAAGTGTAACACTTAAGACTATCACATAATATCATCAACTATGTTTGCATGTTAAAATTCCAACGATAAAATAGTACCTGTAAGTCCAAGATGTTGCAAGCATTACTAGATGAATTACTATTGATCATTAATCAGTAATCAACAATTTAAAAATGAATCAAACATTAAAATCAATTAACTTTTTCAAAAAAGTCAGTTTCCTAACTGCACCGTAGAAACTCCCTTTAAAAAGTTATGTCGAACGGCACTTAAATACTATTGGAAATGTTTTCAAAAGATTGAAGGGTTTTGTGAGCAATCATAGGTGTCTAAAGAGCAATCAGCAAATTATAATCAAGAAGAAAAAATTCGATTCGTTCTAAATTTGGAGTTGCCATGACATTGGCTCTAGATATTGCCGGGTGTACATATTGCAAAAAAAGATGGGAATGTTTCTTTTCCTATTTTATTGATTTCTCATGCTCTACTGATTTTAGATTATATAATCTAAAAAATGTTCATGCGAGTTTAACTCAGTTGATAAGGACAATGTATAATATATGTAAAGCCTGAGGTTCAAACCTCGGCCACTACAAAAAAAATATATAATCTAAAAAGTGTGAACCACTTCAAAACTCTGCAAAATCCTCTAAAATACGTTAAAACACCTTTAAGTTATACAATATTTTTTATTTTATAATATGAATAGGATGCATGAAAAACGATAAAATATTCTTATGGGTGAACAAACTCAACCATACTCTAGGACATGTTAGAGTCTCTAATGTTTCGTCTCTTTCTCATTTGATTTGAAAAATATTAAGCTTGTTCGGCTCTAATTAAGGACATGTTAGAGTCTAAACAATTGGTCTGACCAAAATTTATAAACGGGATAAGGCTTTGTATCATGTATGAACAGTCTCTTACTCACGTTTAACCCCTAATTGTTAGATCTATTATGTTGGTATTGAGGCTTTTATGAATAAAATATTGGTTTAAATGTGTGTTTGGTCCCTGCACTTTCAATCAATTTTGATATTGGTCCCTGCACTTTTTTTTTGTTTGGCATTAGTCTCTGCACATTCTAAAACTTTTGGTTTTAGTTCTTCTATTAACTCGTAATTAAAAAAAAATTCAAAATTAACGGTGTGTCATGTGAACCAATCATTCCACGCCACATGGCACATTAAAAGACAATAAATATTCAAAAAAAATTATTATTATTTTATTCATTATTTTTTTTTATCTAAAAATATCATTAGTCCTTGCACTTTAAATATTTTTTGATATTGATCCCTGCACTTTGGTAATGATACTTGAGCCATTTTTTTCTTACAAAAAAACTATCAATGATATTATTATTATTATATTTTTTTGACAAAAACAAAATGATATTCATTCATTTAAATCGAGAGATTACATCATTCAACACCGCTAAAAACGTAAAGGATGAATTTGCGAACAAACTCACAACATCCAAGTTAATAGTATATAGCGGCATAATGTCTACAAAAATATATGATAAAATTAAAGTGGCCGGAATATTCATGGCCTCCGGATCTGCAACGTTGGCGCCCAAATCTTTGATTGAATAATCGATCTTTCAATATGAATCAAATGAACACCGCACGAAGACGGAAAATCAAACAACGCCGCACAAGACGACGAACAACAAACCACCACACTTAGATGATGAAATCACAAAGAAAAAAACCTAGATCTAGGTGAAGAAAC